>OGRA01000359.1_pt1 | contig 48788 bp, 75 predicted proteins | sample 1553351 | NCBI WGS metagenome assembly OGRA01 (sample SAMEA2580056, study PRJEB22360) | human gut metagenome | biome: human gut; feature: human-associated habitat; material: faeces | place: Denmark | collected 2008/2010
CTGGGCCGCGCTATCGGCGGTGGCCTTGGCCTGAGTCGCCACGCTTGACGCATTGGCAGCAGTGGTCTTGGCATTGGCCGCGTCCGTCTTGGCAGCATTGGCCGAAGCGTTGGCGGTGTTAGCCAGCGTCTCCGCATTGCCAGCGGTCTTCTTCGCAGATTCGGCTGCGGTCTGTGCGGCATTGGCGGCATCCTTGGCCTGACCGGCGGTCGCGGTCGCACTTTTCGCAGCAGCAGTAGCAGCATTGGCGGTGTCCTGAGCGGTCTTCGCTGCACCATTGGCCGTGTCAGCCGCGCCCTGCGCGTTTTTCGCTGCGGCAGTGGCATTCTCAGCAGCTTTCTTCGCGTCGGTGGTCTTCGCGGCGTTATCCGCGATGTCGGACTTCGCCTGAGCGATTTCGTCGGCATTGCGCTCCACGTCGGCATAGCCCATGTGGCTCCACGCGGCACCATCCCAGACAAGCGTGTCAATCACACGATCAGACAAGGGCACGAGCACGGAAGGAGAATTATTGGCTTCACCCTGCCAGTAGGTGTAAAAGTCGGCCAAGAGGCTCGGTGAGTTGTTTTTCTCCCCCTTCCAGCGAGTCCAATATTTCTGCGTCTTGAGCCACAAGTCACCGACAATCAGATTGTCCTTCGGCTCATCCGGCCCACGAAAAGTATGATTCTTGCTATGGGCTTCGGCATACGCCTGCGCAGCCGACTCCTTCGCCTTCGAGATCTCCCCGTTCGCGGTGGTCAGGTCGCTCTTGGTCTGCGCGATATCCTTCCGCGCCTGCGACAGGTCGGATTGCGCCTGCGCGAGCGACTTGGACGCCGAATCAAGACCAGTCCTGTTGGCTTGGATGTCCTTCTGCGCCTGCGTCAGCTTGGCCGTATTATCCCGCAACGTGGCGTTGGCAGAGTTGATGGCCGACTGGTTCGCCTTGATGTCAGACTTCGCGGATTCAAGCTCTTTCGACGTGGCCGCCTGAGCAGCCTGATTCGCGGCGATATCCTTCCGCGCCTGATCGAGCTTGGCCGTATTGTCCTTCAACGCCGTCTGATTGTCAGCCAGGTCTTTTTGGATCTGTTTGACCTCTTCAGGCGAGACAGCCGAAGCCACCGTCACCGAGGCGACTGCCGACCAGTCGGAACGATTACCAGCATGATCGACAGCACGGAACGCATATGTGTGCGAAGAGCCAGCCGTCAAACCAGTAATCACATAATCGCCGATACCGGTCGCGACGGCCGCGATCTCCTTGAAAACACCATCAGCCAAACGTTCGCCGAGAATATTCCTATCCCAATCGATAGGCATGGAACCACCATCAGCGGTCTTCCCATCCCAAGCAACCGAAACCACGCCCAACTCGGAAGAAAGAATCGGCTTGGATGGGACCGGAGGCGGCGTCGTATCCTTGGCGACAGTCAACGCGAACACACTGGACCATTCGCCCATCTGATCGGAATACGATGGAACGGCACGCACTCTGATAAGAATCTGAACACCGCAATCCAGATTCGACCAAGATAACGTATGCTCAGTGGTCGTGCCAGCGGAATGCCACTCATACCCAGTCTTGTTCACACGATATTCGACCGCATACGACGTGATGTCCATGGCAGTGCCATCAGTCGCCAACGTCACATCATCCCAACGGGCCGTAACCATGCCACGCGCATACCCGTTCACATTGATATAAGCGTCGGAATTGGCCGACAGATTCTGCGGAGCCTTCGGCACGCGATGGTCCTTTTCAGGAGCCGGAATCGCACCGGACGCCCCACCAAGATGAGCACCCCCGGTAATACCATTCATACGCTTCGTCAAACGAACCGAGGAATCATAATTCTTGTCGTTCAGAATCAGTGAAGCCTTGAACCCAGTCGAGTCGAGTTGCAAAGTGACCTGTTGGACACGGACCTTCTCACGGTTCGCCACTGTAGGCGCGGTAATCCAATCGCCTATCGTGTAATCGATGAGCGGCAGACAAGACGCTTCGACAACGTTCACGGATCGCGTGTACTGTCCGCGAACCCTAGCCGCGTTAGCCAACGTCGGTTTGATGAGATGTTCGGCGGTCTCCTTCTTGTTCACACCCTGTTGGCTTGAATACAATTCCCAACCGCCCCAAGGCTTCGGGGCGTTCGGATTATCCTGCCGGAAATTAATATTGTCGCCACGTACAAGGATCGAGGAAGCCAACCCGTCGATACTCTCGTCATCGGGAGCCTCCGACACATCCTGAGCAAGCGTCACCACACACGATTTGGACAAGTCACGGCAGACGGCGACGCTATCGGCGTTCCATAACAGCAGTTGCCGGACATCGGTACGCCAATCGCATAAGCCGTTGTTCACCAGCGAATCCAACACGTCCTGTATGGAAATGCCAAGATCATAGTAGATGCTCGGCAGCATGTAGCCCCACTGTTTGCCAGCGGAATCGGCACCGGAAGTGAACCGGCTGCAATCAACTTTCACGCCGCCACGATTCCAATTCTCATCCATGAACGTGCGCATGATCGTGCCAGCGTTCGCGTTCGCGAATTTACGGGTGCCTTTCTCGTCGCCTTTGGTCTCCAATCTGGACGTGTCCAGATTCAGAGCCTTCTTCAACAGCCACCCGTAGGAAACGCCGGTCAACGACACCGTGTCGGACACGTCCAGAGCATTCCTTGAACGTGAGGCGATAACAAACCGGCCATTATACGGTTCAATCCAGCGTCCACCATCAGACACTTCCACGGCGATTTCCAAGCCGGTTTCAAGACGCCGGTCAAGAATCTCACCACGCAAAGCTTTACGCGAATAGCTGACGGTCAAAGCACCTACAGCATCATGAGTGAACGACACAGTATAGGAAGTCGGCTCAGGCAGCAATCCAAGCTTGCTTCCATTGGCCTGATATGCGACAAGACGAGATTTTAGAGTCTTACCCATAAGCATCCCTCAACTTAAAAAGAAAGAAGCCAGTGGAAATCACCACCAGCTTCTCTTAAACCTGCACGCCACATTCCCGGAACCAGTGGCCTTAACTGCAATCCTGTAGTCACCAGAAACATCAGGATTGACTTGCAACCTACCGGAAGGCAGATAATCCAATCCGACTGTCTCGTTCTGAGAACCGCCAGACCATGCGGAATCACTATCGGAACTCCATGCAGTCAACGATCCCGCATCCAAATACAAGTAAGGCCGAGCATCCACGCGCGTGCCAGACCATGTGATACCGGTACCGGATACCGTATCCTTCACCGTTATGCCCGTCACACCTTTCGGGAAACGAAACACCATGTCTGTTATGGGAGCGTCACCGCAACTATACGGAAGTTGAGTGGAAAGCACACTCGGACTAGCGTTCGGAACGCCCTGCCAGAACGTGTAGTATCCGGCGGACGGCATCACCGAACCGCCGGACATGACCTTCCCACCGTTCAAAGGCAGTGAGACGGTCTCATGCGTGACGGAACGCCACCACACGTCAGGCATGGCGAACACGGCAGTGAACGGAACAAACCTGTTCGGATGACTCTTTGAATCATCAGGACTCAAAGAGGTCAACTCGACACGGGTACGCTGCTCGACACCATCGATAATCCGACTCATGACAAGATTCGGCATCGTGCACAACCGCATCAGCCTGGATGATTCACCAAGCACGTCAGGCTCCCAAGCGCATACCTGCAACGACAATTGACGTTCCGAAAACCTAGGCGTCATGCCGGAAGGGATAGAACCATGCCGTTGCGGAACTGTCGAAACGGTACGGTCAACACTGATGGCGCTCAACAATGTCGAGCCAACAGTGACGATGCAGTTCTCCGAATCAAGAGGAACATTATTCAACTTGTAGAAACACGTGGAAAAAGCCACGATACTCCCCTCTCACATGCCGATCATCGCAGCCTTGTCCAACTTCTGATTCGTCTGAACCGAGATTGGTGTGATGGTCGGATATTGGAAGTTCTGCGTGATGTTGTATGTAGGGCCGCTTTCAAACTTGACATCATCGGAAGAACCTGCCGAATAGTCAGAAACCATGGAAGGCATCGAAACACGAGTCATACGACGCGCGTTCTTCAAATACTGGCTTGGGATGTCGCCACTCGCATTGATGGCGCTCATCACTCCCTTGCCGTACAGGGCTTCCATGCTATGCACTGCGGCGGCACGCACAACATATTCACCGGTGGACACGTCGGTGGAATCGTTCAAAGCGATGGAATCGCTCGTGTTCGTTCCGCGTCCGACGATCCTGCCGGTGCGGGTCACATTATCGCCCTCGACCTCACCGCCTGTGGCACGTCCTCTCTTGGTTCCGAAAATAGCGTTGAACGTCCTGCTCGCCCAACTTCTGCCCTCGGCCCACAAAGTGCCGAGCATTCCCCAGAAACTACCGGAAATATTTCCACCGAACTGTGCGTTATACGTGCTTCCATTCCACTGGTTCGCGGTGCGTTCAGCACTGCGTTTCGCCGGCTGGGTGTTGTCCCTCGCGCCGAGTGACGCGGTGGGTCTCAACGAACCGTAGGCGTTGGCGTCGCCTTTCAAATAGTCAATGGTCATCGAAGCAAGATCGGAAGCCTTCAGATTGGTCGTATAGCCATTGCCATCCGTGCCTTTCTTGAACAGGTCGGCATGTTTCCTGACCTCATCGGTAGCGACAACGGCCTGATTGCCGTCTGCGTCCAACACGATGGTGTATTTGCCTGAACCGTCTGTGCTCGCATTGTTCATGAGATTGTTCACGGTTGATTGAACCTCATCCGCGCTGGACAATGCTCCGCTGTTGATGCCGTCAAGGACCGTGGTGAAGATGGCCGTATTGCCCTCGCCGGGGAACAATGCCCGCAAATCAGACAAGTAGGATGTCAGATTCTGCTTCGACTGTTCCGTTTCGGTCTTGAACAATGTCTTGACCTCTTCAGGAGTCAACCCATACAGTTGTTGCAGTTTCTGAATCTCCGACTCCGGGACGCCCATCGCCTTCGCCGTCTCGTAGAACTGTGTTGACAATTCCTGCTGTTTCGCATTCACCTCATCGGTTGACGCGCCGGAAGCAACCAACTGTTCAAGCCAATCATGGCCTGTCGTAGCGAGATTCTGCAAGCTGGTCTGAGCCAACTGTCCAGCCTCGGTCATGTTATTGAACGAGTCCGCGGCACTGTCCCAAACGTTCTGTACGCCCAATTCCTTGATGCGTTGGATGGAATCACCCAAACCGTTGTAAATCTGACCATATTCCGTTGCGACACTCAAAGCGTTCTGCTGCGCGGTACGCTGATTGTTGATAATGTCGTTGTACTTCTGCGCGGCACTGTTCAACATCTGCTGACGTTGAGATTGAGTCGCAATGGCAATGGAAACCGAATCGGAATCCTCACCCATCTCGATCAAACTCTTCGCATAGCCGGCAGCATGACCATTCGCGACGGAAGTCGCTTCCGCATTATCGATGTACTGCTGACGTGCCTTCTCCATTACTGCTATAAGCTTCTTGGCTGCACCAGCTTCATTACCGTAATTCTGCGTCGCGGTAGCCGAATAAGTGCTGTGAGCATCATATGTGGCCTTCAACTGATTCATCATCGAGTTGTAAGCCTTCGTACTGCCGCTCGCAGCCTTGCTCAGGTCAGTGGTCGAAACACCAAGCTTGTCGGCGGCTTCGGCAGTATTCTTGAATCCAGTTGTCCAATCATCCAACCAGCTCCAACCAGTCTCAGCATAATTACCGTCCTTGAACGCATCCTGAATCGCGGAAGCGACATTGGATAACGCGCCGGAAGCTTCGGCGGCCGAATCAGGAATCTTACCCAACGCTGTCGCAATATTCTCGGAAGCACGCTCAGTCGCCTGAGCTTTCGCATTGTAATCGGAATACGCTGCGACTGCTGCCGTAATGGCAGCCACACCCCAAGTCACCGGATTGGAAAGCGTAGACGCAAGCATCCCACCCAAACCAGACGCCACGGCCTTCACCTTGCCCATCGCGCCCTCAGCAGAGCCGACATTCGACACGAACTTAGAAACAGCGGGATTAGACGCCACCCACCCCTGAGCGACATTCTTCAACGTCACACCAGTACCGGCGGAAGTCACGCCCAACTCCATCAAAGCCTTCTGCCATTGCAGCGACTTCATCGTGTTCTCAACCACGGCAAGCTTCACCGTGTCCAAAGCGGTCTTGCCAGCCTTGCCGAACGTGGCGAACACGCCCAACGCGGCCTGAATCGGTTCCGGCAACGCGCTGAAAGCCTTAGCCACAGCCTCGGCGGCGGTAGCGATAGCCTGAATCAGCGGAGCAGAAGCACGAAGAGAAGCAGCCAATGTGCCGCCGAACGTCTTAGACAGTTGCCCGACAGTCGAAAGCAGCTGGCTGAACATCGGACTCACATCGCCAACAGCGTTGAACACCTTCTGGAAACCATCGGAAACACCAGACGAGAAATCGGAAATACCACCGCTACTGTTCTTCAACAGGCGGCTCACATTCTTCGTGAACGAAGCAATCGTCCTACCGGCATCACCGAAAACATTTCCCACGGTATGCCGCAGAGAATAGCCAGCGTCACCAATCTCGGAGAATGAATCACGCATCGCGGACTGCGCCACTTTAGCGCCAACGGCCCACGACTTCAACGTGTCTTGGAACTTTGCCGAATTGACAGCCTTATCCGCCTTCTGCAACTCCTTGGAGAAGCTTTGGATGCCATTCTGGTCCTCAGCCAAAGCGGAATACAAACCGGAAGCAATACCCATGAGCGCTTTCACGGAATTCTTCAAATATCCGGCCTGTTCAATGACACGCTGCATCGACTTCTCAATCTCACCGGACGCGCGTGCGTTATCGACCCAACGTGCGAACTGATCCGCAAGCTCACTCACATACTGTGTGGCACGAGGGAGATACTGGCTAGTTGAATCGCCAAGATTCAGGAAAGCCTTGACAAGGCTCTCAACACCCGGTTCCAAATAAGTCAACGACTTATTCACATCGTTGAAAATGCTGGATACGACGCTTGTCTTATCGGCTTCCTTGACCATCTTGGTCATGCCGACGACGATTCGTCCCTCATGGTCGGCAAGAGTTGACATTTGGGGAATCAACGTGTCGGCAATGGAATCAGCCAATCCACGGATGGCCGGACGGGCCTGACCGTAGAACGCGTTAACCACGCTGTCGGACAGCTTGCCCAGCTTCGTGGATGCAATGTCGATCTGCTCGCTCCAAGTGGCGCCCTTTTCGCCCCAAATCATCTTCACGGACGCATAGGCGGCGCCCAATCCGACGAGAGCGGCAGGAGCGGCCAATGCGGCCTTCGACATGGAAACAATCGAAGAGCCGACACCAAGCACGCTACGGGACATGTTGATAGCGCCAGCGGAAACACCGGCGAACACGGTACCCAATGCGGAAAAGAACGGAACCTTCTCATCCAGCGAATCCATGAAATTCACGAATTTCTGGAATTGATTGTTTACAGCACGCAAGCCTGTCGCGCCATACGTCATGCCATCCAGCATTTTGCCGAAATCAGTGGCATGGAGTTTCGCGTAAATCTCGACGGAACGAGGACGGGTGAGCATGGCAAGATGAGTACGGGCACCAGCCGTTTTAAGGTCGATGTCCATTTCAAGCTTCTTATAATCTTCTTGAAGCTTCTTGGCCTTCTCACGCGCACGGGTCACATCCAAATCAAGATTGACCTCATAGTGGTAGTTCTTGTCCTTGCCGGCATGGAACGCAGCAAGATTCAGCTTGTCGATGGCTGACCGGTAGTCGGTCTCGATGTCGTTCGGAAGACTGCGGAATTTCCGCTTCAACGCTTCAAGTTCGCGTTCCATGCTTTTCGCGCCGTCGAGATAGACCTTCGCATGGGCGTCCATCCCATCGACCTGCTTCAGACGCTTGGACACGTTCTCGAGAACGTTGACGACCTCGGAAACATCGTTGACGTCAACACGGATGTTCGCCTTGCTGTTGCGCTTCAACTGCTGCATCGCATTGTCGATCTGTTCGACGAGACGGTTGGCGCGAGCCATCGAGACATTGTTGGAACTGCCCAGAGGCTTGACCTTCTCAATCGCATCCTGCATACTGCGGATGTGCTTCTTGACGTTATCCAAAACGTCGATCTGCTTGTTCGCGTATGCCGTGGTCAATCGCGTGTTGCGTTTCACCGCATCCTGATACGATTTGCTTTTCAGCGTGACCTTGCGCCAAGCATCGCCACCATTGGCGATACGCTTGTTCATCGCGGAAACAGCCTTGTCGGAAGACTGAACTTGCTTGCGCATCGCCCGCAGATCACGCAAAGCGTCGGTCAGCTCGACTTTCGGGGATACTTTACGTTTATCAATGTCCCGAAGAACACGTTTCAGATCGGAGTCATCGCCACGAATCTCAACATTCTGGACGATGCCATCATCCTCGATACGCCTTTTCGCCGCACGCCAACGAGACATGTCAACGTCAGGCGTCACACGAACATCGAAATCCTCATCGGCGTACCGGGCGAGCTTACGGCGGAGTTCTTCGCCAAAACCCTTGGTGTTCGGATAAATATCAATTCCAACGAAACCGGCGAGATACTCCACCATAAGAACCCCTGTTTTTCAATCACATGCCCAGAAACGCCTTCATCGACTCGAAGTTGGCGGAAACACGCCTATCAACGCCATCGGCGGCGTGAGGGGGCATAATCGGTTTGAACTCAGGATGCTTGCCGTCCTTGAACTGCAATGTGCCGGAAACCAGCAAGCCGACCTGATTGTAAATACCCAACAGCAGACTCGTATCCTGAGTGAACCCGTGAAAACTCAAACCGGAATCACTCTCGGACTCGGCGCGGGCACGCTCATCAGGATGGTTCAGCAACCATTCCCGATACAACGACTCGTCATAGCCGGCAAGCCCGCCGATAAGGGTCAAAAGAAAACCGCCGTCATACTCATGCATGGCGGCGGGAAGATTCAGATTGTAGAACCTACGGAAATCACACGTAAGCTCTACTTTGCATTTCCGGTAGGCGTCCTTGACGCTTCGGATTTTCCCAAGGACGCGCCATAAAATGCGTTAAGCAGCGTGAACACCTGCACCAGGACAGTCGGAGTCCTGCCAGTGACCCACTTGTGGTAGGCGTCAACGTCCTTGGCGATCTTCTCGAAGAAACTATCGCTGGCAGCCACCATCCTGGCTATAGCCAGACTTGAATCGACATCATCGGAAGTCTTCTTGCGGAACACGCCGTAACTGTCGGACGCCACGGCATCGACGACCATGAAATCGCATGTCTGCGCCACGGAGAACTCATGAGCCGGAACGAACTCGGGGCATCCGGCCAGTTCCTCGTGCTGTTCGACGAACTCAGCCAGCGTGTCAGGAATCTCCGGAACGGTCTTAACGGTGTTCTTATCAGTTTTGGAAGCCATAATCTGTAATCCCCATCAAAAACCCATCTGCCAATCGTTGGAAAGAATTGCCCCCGCACGGATGGGTACATGCGGGGGGCAATAGGAAATCTCAGTCCTTCGAGGTCAAACCCGATACGGCCTGAGAGGAATTACCCGGATTCTTACCGCTGGAATCCGGGCTGGTTATTTTGACACGAACGTCTCCGGGGCGAAAATCTGGTACGCGCCAACCTCACCATTGGCACCGGCCTTCAGCACGCTAGTGGATTTCACGACAGCGTTGAAGCTGAACTCCGCGAAATCCTCATCGGCGAGACTGACGTTATCGAACGTGAAATCGGTCTCCGGCAGATACAATCCGAAGCTCAGCTTGTCGGAATCATCGTAGGCGAGAACGAACAACGCCAGATGCTGCACCACGGGCTGCAACGGCACGACGATGCCGCCCTGTTCGCCGGCCCAGCCGCCAGTGACCTTCGTGATGGTGGCCGAATCACCCTGCACGGACGCGCCGGACACGGTGATGGTCGGAGCCTCGGTAGAACTCTTCGCACCGGCGACAAGCCACGTGTCCTTCGTGGTGGTGTCCCCGCCATCCTTGCTGAAGCTGATCTTGTTGTTGTTGGAGGTATGGCCGATATTCTCCCAATTCGCGACGGAACCGCTGCCAGCGGCGGCAACAGTGCCACTATTCAACAAGAACGAGGAAACTTTGGTTGGAAGAGCGGTCTTCGCGGGAGCCGTGAACAACGTACCGCGAGACGCCTGAATCAGACCATCGGCATTAATAGCCATAATGGTGCCTTTCTACTTGAAATTGATAAAAGAAAAGGCCTGACCGATACCGGTCAAGCCTTGAACGAATCGCGGGCAGTCACAACAGCCGACAGCCCATACTCCTTGACGTTCTTGCCTTGATTCTCTTTTGAATCAGACTGCCTCTTCTGCGCCGTCACAGACACGGTGCCAACCGTTCCAGCTGTCGTGGACTCCTCGAACGGCCAACCCTGCACCGTCTTATACAAGTGACGTGCAAAACCGTGAGGACTGTTACAGTCAGCGGCCAAAACCGTGAACGTCACGCCGAAACGCCACAATCCACGGTCAAACTGTTCGGGAGCGGAAACATAATAGAGAAGAACCTGTCCACGTTCACCGTAAGCGTTCAAAGGCAAGTCAAGCTCGCTGCAAACCTTCACATCAGGCCACTCCTCGCACGGATACGCCCGATTCAACAGTTCATAAACCAACTGTTCCGCATCGATTGACTCACGAACGTCAATGGCAAGACGCTGAAAAATGTTGTCCGTCACAATCTCACCCGACTCAACGAATCAAACATGATATGTTTACCCGGAATACGCGCTCTCGGATCACGAGGCCCATACTTGTGTTCAAGCCACCGGTTGAAATAGCCGAACTCCAAATGCGGAGCGACCTGCGTGCCATCACGGCCCATGACGGACATGACAATCTGATGATGCCAGCCGACTTTGCGAACGGAAACCTCGATCCTATCCGCAACACTTGAATGCGTAGCGGCCTCATTCGCCTTCGCGCGGACGGCAGACACGCTATGCACGGCGGCGCGGCGTGTAAGTTCCGGCCCATACATCTTCGCAATATCGGTAGCGACGCTACGCCGAATCGTGACCCTTCCCAACGCCACCCACCTCCTTCACCCATTCAGGCTCGGAAATGCCGCCATCAAGATAATCGCCAATAACAACACGACGTGCACGAACCTCCCAATGCCGGGAGAAACGAGAACCACTCCCACGCCACGTAGGAGCGCCGTCAGCATCGTAATAATCGCCCTTATACCAGATCCGGGAATAAATGTCGCCGGGCCATTCCCTCGCAATAATCTGCAAAGGAGTGACCTCTTCCAAACCGCCGGGGTTATCCGAAGATGGCGTCTTATCCTCAGCTCCAGAAATAGAGAACATGCCAGCCTGCTGCGCACGACCCTCAACACAGCAGATGACCTTCACCGGATCGCCAGTCTGCACATACTGGCCGCCGTGCGCGTCCTGAACATGCTTGCGAGGAATCACAACGACATAATCCGTGTCGAACAGCTGTTTCTGACCACCGTAATGGGTTTGGTCATCCTCGTAGAGGTAATGGCGTTCATTCGTATCATCGTCAAACAGAAACGCCATCATCAACCTCCATAACCGGGGTCGAAACCAAGACTGATGTGTGACATCGTGCCAGCGGATTCAGCGAAACCATTCAGAATCGATTTCTCAGCTTTCGACAAGAACAGCCGGGGACTTGGATCATAGCCAGGCTGATTCTGCTGCGGATCATGCTCCGTGTACGAGTAAGAACCGTTCGCTTCGGTTTTGAACCGGTTGAAACGTACTACGCGTAACACCATTTCGCATACGACCGACGCGAAATCACTTTCAGAGAGACGCCCTTTCTTCAAGCGTGTCCGGACAATCGGGCATTCGCTCAAACAGATGAGAGCGGCCTTGCGGCATTGAGCGGAAATCCAATCAGTGTCGAAATGCTCTTCAAATGAATCCGCGTCGGCGGAACCGTAGACGCGCATATACTTCAACCAGTCGATGTTGTCGATGATTGCCGTGCTCATACGCGCCTCCTACATCATGCGGTCAGTACAGTGGCCTTCAAAGTGCTGTTGGACTGCACAAGAACCGGCAATGCAGTACCGTTCACGTAAGCCTCGTATCCCGGAGTCGAAGACGGAGTATTCAGCACGGCTCCGATAGGGCCAGCGTTCTTCTCACGGCTGATGCCATATGCAGGAGTCTGAGCTTCAGCGGTCGGCCCCAACGCGGTGTAACCCATGTTCACGTCACCGAAAGCCGGAATCAGCAGGATGGTGTTCTCAGGGAAGAAGCTCTTGACGCCACCCGGAAGAGTAATCTTGGACTGGCGAGCGAAATCACGATACCTTTCGTCAACAACGTAAATATCCTGAATGCCGGTGTACAGGCTCAAAACGCTCTTCACATCATTCTCGGAAACAAGAGCCGGAAGGGTGGAACCCTGACCGCGGAACAAGTAGTTGATGATGGCCGCGTTGGACGTCAAAGCGTTCACAACCTTACGGGTGGTGACCATGATGGTAGGACGCGCACCCTTCTTATCGTCGATAAGGTCGGACCATGTACGCAAATCCTTGACCGGATCACCAGTCTTGTCCCAAGTCTTCGTAGTTGTCAAAGAAGTGGATAGTGCAGAATCACGTGCATAATCCCAAGCTGCATCCTCATTGGATTCTGTGATGCCGAGCTTCGCGTCAACGGCGACGGCCACACGCGCCTTCTCCAGACGGTAGGCCAATTCCTTGCCCAACTGAACGAAATAATCGCTCAGAGTGGTCTTCAAATCTCCGTTGGTCATGGAAATGTTGCCATTTGCGATGTCCTTTTCGGACACGCGCATACGCTTACGCAACGGCAGCATGGAAGTGTAGGACAGCTTCTCGCCGCCAACAGTACGACCATACGGTGCCTCAGCATCCCAAGTGGAGAACTTCATCTCATCAACCTCAGGATCATCCTGATTCGGAGTCCACTCGACAGACAAGCCGGTGAACTGGTCCGGCAGGATGGAAGCGAACGGCAAAGCTGCCGTAGTTGTCTGATAGGCTCCCAGCACGATGGCGGAAGCCTCGTCGGGAGTAATGATGTCCTTATTCAACAGACTCATTGAAAAACCTTCCTAATATGCGAAAACCCGCCATGATGGGCGGGTTTCAAACGGGTAGAAACTAAACTCAGGCAGTATGGCTGGTGTCACTTGCGGATGCGGCGGCAGTTGCCGGATTCAACACGGTCACATGCGGAGCTGCGGCGCCCTTGTCATAATCAAGGAACAATCCCTCCAACTTCGCCTTGCTGAAATCAACGGTGTACGGCAGATTCTTCTTATCGATAACACCCATATAGCGGACGCCGACAGTCGGATACTGATCCTCGAAACCGGTACGAGTGAACTGCACATGCACCTGAGACTCCAAGAAGCCGATGATCGTGCCATTACGGCCATCGGAAGCGTTCGGATCGTACGGGCCATAGTTGTTGGTTCCAGTAATCTGAGCCAGCGGAATACCGGATTTAGTCCAAGCCTCGTAATCATCGTCGGTAATGGACGCGAAGTAATCGTTCTCATGCGACTTGTCCTTGGTGAACGTAGACAAGTCAAGCTGTGCTTCACGCACACCATCGGTGATACGATTGATAAGCCAAGACTGGTCATCCTTCGGAGCGGTCTTGGCGACAGTATGAACCATCTGATTGGCCATATTTATCTCCTTATAAAACTATTTCTTGATTTCGGAATGCTTCACGCCGTAGTTGTAAGCGTCGGAAACGCTTGACTGCGGCTTGCACACATGCATGTTTCTGCTCTGCAACTCCTTCGCCAACTCCGGCGATGGCTCACATGGAGCATTCCCATCATTCTTTTTCTGCCCCGCTTCAACCGTTTCAGTCTTGCTCGGCATGAACTTCACAAAAGCGTCAGCCCATTCGGAAATCTTTTCCGGCTCAGTCTCCCCACACAAAGTGTCGAAAGCCTCGTCGGTAATCTCTGGATGCAGTTTCTGCGCCTTCAAACGGGCTATCTGCACGTTCGCCTTGGCAAGAGCGCCCTCAGTGTCGGCAAGCTTCGCTTCGGCGGCATTGGCACGATCACGATTCTCATACATCTTCTGCTCGTTCTCACGAGCCTGATGCTTCCACATGCCCAACTTCTCGGAAAGGTCATCCGCACCATTCTTTTGAGTCGCGGTATCGGCGGCTACAGGAGAAGTGGCAGTGTCCTTCGGCTGCGCGTTCACGCCCGTTTCAGGCGCATTCGTAGATGCCGCCGTTTCAGCGGTATTGGTATTTTCATCAGCCATTAGGCTTGAATCCTTTCAATAGTGTTATGCGGCTTCGCCAAGCATCGACCGCATCTGGTTGAGCATGGTCTTCTGCCATGCCATAGCCTGTTTCAAATTCTTGGAAGGCTTGAACGTGAACGTCCTACCCTCATAGCGGAAAGTCACCGGTTTACCGGCCTTCTGCACTTCCTTGTAACGCCGATTGAACTCGATTGCCCGATTCTCCATACGACGGCACTGAGCCAACGTGGATTTACGGTCAGGCGTATGCCAAGCGTCAGAAGCCTTCGACGGAACTGGACTGGGCGTATCCTTCGCATCCTCGGCAAGAAGCACAGGGCCCAACTCGCCATGAGTAATGGTCTTGACCTTCACCTGCTTCAACGCGGACGCGGTAGTACCACCAGCCTCGGCGTACAAGCGTTTCAAATCCTTCTGATTCAACTGGAAACCCGGATCGTAATCACTGCCAGCCGGTGCCACACCACAATGACAGTTAGCGTGCAACGGCAACAAGTCAGCCGTCGAATACCATCGGTCAGCCGCCACCACGCACAAGCCACAAGAACCCGTCTTGGACAGTTCGGGATGTAACACCCTGCGATACTCCAACACCTTGCTATCCTTGTACCGTTCAAGCGTGGCGCTCGTCTGCGCCCTCGAAACATCCTCGTCAACAGTGGTCTGCAAACGGTTGAACGCCTGTTCAATCCACTTATCAACCTCGCTGAATATCTCATCGGTCTTGCTAGGCCACGTTTCAGGACGAATCGTGGGGTTTTTCACCGCAAGACTCCGATACGTGTCAGCCGGACGTTGCGCCACAAGCCACGGATCGGTATTGTCACGAGGAAACACCAAACTAGGCACATCCCCCTTCGGAGTGACGCCCACAAGCTTCAACGTCTCATTCGCATAGGAGACGCCCAAACGGCGCACCTGCTGAATCAACGCCATCTCCAACAACGCCATACGGGATGCGACGGCAAACGTCATACCATCATTCCACCAGTCAGCGGGCGTCAGCATGTCCCACATTCTGTGGGCTTGACTCACATACTGGTTCACCAGCGTTGCACGAGCCTGTTCAAGCGTGTTAGACAACGATTCAAGCGACTTACCGGCCATCAGGACTCGGACTCGCCTTCATCGACAAGCTCACCCTCGACGTTCGGCAAACCATCCACAGCGGACTGGGTTTCATCATCCCAACCCGTAGCCGGTTCCACAGCAGCAACAGGCTTCGCATTACTCTTATTAGCCTGGCCGGAAATGTTGAACTGGTCTGCAAGACGGTTCATATCATCCTCCGACACATCCTGAGCGGTGAAGCCCATCTTGTGCGTGAGAATCGTCCTACGCGCCAACAAGCCACTCTGATACAACAACTGGCAAGCCTGAGCCTGTTCCAGCGAACTGGTCGTGTCCATCGGCTTCCACACCATCTCAAACTCGGACGCCGAAGCATTCGCGGTTTTAGACGCGGCCAAAGCCATACGCACCATACGCACGATAGGCTCAGAATCCAACTCGTTCATCGTCTGCACTTTGAACTTCAACGTCTCACGCTTCAACTCAGCACCATTGGCGGAACCCTGCACGTCAGGCGAAAGAATATCCAACGGAATGCCAGCGGCGGAAGCCAACTGCTTCACATCGGCCATGATGTTGTTCTGCAAAGAACCGGTATCAGTGGTCTGAGACTCCCAAATATCAACACCATCAGGAAGCTTCCACAACGCCGCAGGGCCAACCGCGAACGTGGATGCCAAATCAATAGGATCACCAGCCTGCTTGTCTCCGTCGATGACTTCCTGATCCTCTTCGGTGTACGTGGTTGGAACGGTGCCTTTGATGGCACGCTGTCGGAATGCTTGCATCATCGTGATGCACAAACGGTCGAACGTTTCACGGTCGATACGTTTCAGCATCGGCAGATACGGCTCGAACAATCCCTGCCCGTCAACCGTGCTCAAACGTACGATAGGGAGCGAATCGCATCCCTCCGCATAAGAGAAATCAGATGCTTGTGAATCCTCAGCCCACTCCCAATCGCTACCAGGCTCCCAAGCTTTCGCATCAGACGCGAACTTAGCAACCGACGAAACATCGTTAGGATCAACAACGGAACGATCATGTTCACGTTGTGCCGTCTTGGAATACACTTTCGTCGTGGTCTTGCTGTCATCAACAACAAGACGATACAATCGAATGACTTCCTTGTTCTCGCGGTCCAGATACGTGTATTGGATAGCAGCAGTCTCACCAACATCCATCCAGCATTCCCAAGGGCTGAGAGGCGTGATGAATCTCCCACGTCCAGCATTGGAAACCAAGCCAAACGAGCATCCGTAATCGCCTTTGTCTGGCAGCATATTGCGACGAAGAATAAAATTCAGGCCGCATTGTTTCGCCATCCTATCGGCATCAGTGTCCTTCAACGAGGAATCCTCGACCTTACGGAAACCATTAGGCTGCTGACGGTCGGTCACGCTCTCACTGATACGACGGGCGAGATTCACAACACCCAACTGGCGCATCAGCTTGTACACTGGGGCAGCGTTCGGATCAGTGCCTTGAGGCACACTGTTCGCATCCACCATCTCCCTGCCATCCTTGAACAGTTTCAATTCGGCAAGATACGGCAGACGAGCGCCCCACTCCCGCGCCAGATTGGTAATGACGTAAGCATCATCGTCATCATCGGAAGCGTTCTTAATCATCAACGAGTCAGACACTCGAAATCACCACCTAGTAAATTCTCATCGGAGCGGAACGACGTTTGACCTCAGCCAATTCCAAATACTTTCCACGAGCCGTGTAAGCCAACAGGCCAGCCATGCACGCATCAATCTTGTCCGGCGAATTAGGAGACTCCTTATAAATCGCATAACCAGTACGAGTCTCACGCCTACGAGCATTACGGAAATGATTCACCAACCGCGGATCAGCCAACAATGCGATATCATCCTTGACCGGCTTCGACTTACGGTCAGGCTCCGTATATGGGTAACGGAACGCGGTATGCGCGTTATCCAACGCAACCTGCATGTCCTTATACCAGTTGTTAGTCCAGAACTTGATCTTGTCGCCGCTCTTACGCGGCCCGACCTTCAACTTCTTCCCGTAATCCTTCTCCCAACCGCCAATCATCTGCTCGAAATACGCGACATCAGCGAAGAAGCCGACCACATTGTAGTTGTCCATCATCCAACGGGCCATGCCGTCGAACGCATCACGGTTCACACGCCAAGTGGCCTTCTCAGGCCCATCAGGAGCGGACTCCAACTTGATAAGGAACAACATGCCATCGGACACGCGGCAACCCACAAGTGCCGTCGAATCATCCGACACGGAACCATCGAACCCCAACGTGATAGGCTCACGTTTCGTCACGAACCGTTGCCACGCGCCATCCAAACGAATCGAATTGAACGCCGTATGCATTTCATCCCGATACAGCATGTGGGATTGAATGTCGGACTCCGTAAGCCAAGCATCATGCACGCTCGACAAAGTGTTGAAATAGTAGCGCATCGAATCCGCAGGGTCTGAATCAGGCTGGTAAATCTGATCCATCTGACCATTCAGGTCAATCCACCCATCCTTCGACGGGCCAAGCTCACCATCCCAATACGTGTGCCCCTCGGGGTCAACACCATCAGCATTCAACACGGTCATACGACCATCGGGCAATATCAGATGATCCTTACCGTCCGAACTCTTCGCACTCGCACCATACGCGACCTGCAAGGCGCGGAGAACCTTCTTCTCGTCAGCGAAATCATCCAAGTCGATATTCGCATACACATGGTCGAAGTAGATGCCGCTACGATGCTTGATTTTGCCCGAAGCGGTATCCCACGCATACTTGTACGATGTTTCAGCGATGGACTCTTCGCCTGGCTTGTACATGGTGGACGTTTCAAGAATCCACGGGTCTGCATCACCTTTACGTTTGCCGAGGTTACGTTGAACGGTCTTGTACATGTTGCGAAGCTTGTTCGTGTTGTACAAGTGGGTTTCATCACAGGCGGCGAACGTTTCCAAACCGCCATCCTTGGACGCGGCACCACTCGTGGTGGGAACAATCTCCCCACCCTCCGGCAATCCGATACGAGTACGGCCAACATCAAGGCCGACACCCTTCAACTGGCTTAAAGGGCCTTGATCGCAGTTGTAGTAAATCGAATCGAAGATGTTACCAGTCTGACCTTCGGCGGTAGCCAAGCAGAGAATCTGCGGCATCTGCACCATGCGTCCAACAGGCTCACCCTTCGCATACGGGTAGACCTCGCCCAGAAACTCGTAAGTCTCCCCCTCTTCCGCCCAATGATCGAACCTGCAAGGAGCCAAACCCTCGAACGCGCAAATGCCAGCGGCCTTACCGGACTTGTTCTTACCCTTCGCACGCGAATAGAACACACGATTGAACCGGCGGGTACCCCACTCGGTCAACGCATAAGCGTGAAGCATGAACACGTACTCGTCCATGTCGAACGTCTCAGGCAAGCCAACACCGCCACCACGACCAACACGGAAGAAAGTCTCAATCCACCAAACCGCGAACATTCCCATCGAACGAGTCAAATCCTCGCCATGCAATTCGGGAATGCGCGTATGCATCAGGCACCACCATCAATGACACGCAAACCCAATGCGGAAGCACGCTGCCTGTTCCGTTGAACGTTACGAGCACCCTCAGTATCGCCCTCATACGCGGAAGCCTTCATATCGTCAGGCTGCGGAGCATCGAACTTCAACCGCACCCGAGCCTCGGGTGTAATGCCCAACGTGGCCTCACGCTGACGAATCTCAGAAGCCAACATCCAACGGCCCTTAGTCTTCGGACGCCAGAAATCATCCTTCAACAACGCCAAATCCTGAACCGCATACCAGTCGGCCTCAACACCCATACGCTGAGCCAACGGACTGACACGAAGCGACTCATACCACTTCTTCGTCCGTTCAAGCCACTCCTGCCCATCAGGACGAACAGCAGGAAACTCCAAACCCATCGGACTATCAGGCGCACGAAGAATCGGATTCCTCGACTTCTGCGCACCACGACCATTACCAGCCACAGCCAGCCTCACAATCCGCCCGTTTCAGGCAATACGCGAAGCTAGGACGTTCCACCCTCACAACGCTTGTGAACCAGCAGACGATTCGCCAAAGTCGCACTATGCGACTTCTCCAACGGAACCTTCCACACGAAAGCGGCACCATCGGCACCACTCGAACCAACATCAACCGGCTCATGGCATTTCGCGCACAAGCCGCCACACTTCTCAACCACCTGAGAATCAGTAAAAGACTCAACAACAAGCTCGGACTCAAGCTCGGACACGTCAACCGGACGCACATACATAGTCGTTTCAGGCTTCACCGGCAACGACTTATCATCATCACGAGCACGCTTATACGCCACACGGCAACGCCCAGAACAAAACAACTGGTCGGAACGCTTCGGATCAAACCACGTATGGCATTGAGGACACATGCGCTGACGCAACGGCTTCAACGGAGACCCCGAATAGCGGTCACGGTCGTAATGCGAACGACACAATCCCTTCGCACACACCGGATTAGCGCAACCGGCAACCGCGCACATGAACTCATTCACCTGAAAGCCGGGTGAGAATACCAACGCTTCTCCCTCCGACTCCTACCCTTCGCACGACGAACCTCAGCAGACTCACCCTCGGTCTTCCGCTGATGATGCCAACGACACAACACCCACAAATTCTCAGGACGATCATCATCATGGACGGGATTACGAACCTTATGGTCAACCTCATTCCCATACCGTCCGCACAGGCGAACATTCCCGTAATCATCCTTGACCGGCCACTGGCACCTATGCCCATCCCGTTCAAGAATCATCGCACGGACACGCGGCCAATCAGGATTGAACCGTTCATCACGATGGGAACTAGACCACGCCACAATGCCTCCACAAAAACAGGGTTGGCCGGTGCTGAGCAGGAAAACACGCCAAAGGGGAAACATCCCAGCAGGAAAAGTTCTCAGATCAACCAACCCAAGTGCTCCGGGAGGGAGTCGAACCCTCACACCCTACAGGTAGCGCATTTTGAGTGCGCCGCGTCTACCATTCCGCCACCAAAGCAAAAGAACAAGCGTCCCACACTCCACCCACAACAGGAGCATGGGACGCTCGTTCAACCCCCAGAGAGCCATAAGGAACCAATGGCATCATCACAATGGCTTTTTACCGCCAGCCACGGCGCGCGGATGCTGAGGGAGTCGAACCCCCGAACCGTTCCCGGTCGCCACCTTAGCAAGGTGGTGCAATAAGCCACTCTGCCAAGCATCCAAAATGCAAGAGCCGCCGCAGCGACTCAGGAGACTGTTCCCGCAGACTAGGCGGGTCAGCTAAAACTAGAGCCGCCACAAGACGACTCCGAAGACCTTTCCCACAACCTGTGGGTAGGCTGAGCACAGCATGTTGGACTCGAACCAACATCGACGGTTTTGGAGACCGTAATGCTACCGGTTGCACCAATGCCATATACCCGACTTAGTTAACGTCCAAGTCGGAAAGACGTTCGGCATGGTGGAATGGGCTTTACCACCAACGGCAAGGAACGTGAAACATCTATGCACCCGTTTGGCCGTGCCTCCCCTTCGGTCATCAACCACCTGATTAAGGCAGGGAGCCTCTTATCCCCCACATGTTCCAGCGGAGATATTCGAGCAATGCCATCGATCTCATAGGCAGCTACCCCATGAAACCTAGAGCAAACCCCGGGAATCGAACCCGGCAACCAAAAGGCTGTGCCAACAGGATTGCAGACCAGCCCAAAATAATAGGTACGAGTCCATATAGGCCACGCCCGGGATAGACCGGTCGGACTGCTGACCGTACCGCATCTAGAATCCTCACACTCCCCTTGTGAGTGGACGGCCAGACGTTGATGTGGCTTAAGCTAGCTTCACCGCCATCAACATCAATCCAAGGAACATTATACACAATATGTAGGGTGCAACAACGGTTGCAACCACTAAATATGTGAAGACTTCGTGAGTAACGGGTAATCCAAAAATGTTCCAGCGAGCATTCAGCGTCAGCACTAGAGAGCCAGCGGCCTTGCTTTTTGCGCCGGGGGGACACTCCCCCACGGGGGTGTTTGTTGCATGGTGCAACGTTGGAACGTTTGTGCGATTGTGTTTTGGCGTGTCGTGTGGTATCGCGCGGGCACGTTCCTTTGTATGCGATCATGTCCGTGCCCGTCGTGGCCGTGGCGTGTCCGTCGTGCCCTGGACGTCGTGACGTCCCTGGGTGTGGCCGTCGTGACGTGGCCGTGACGTCCCTGGACATGTCCGTGCCCGTCGTGGCCGTGGCCGTGGCGTCCGCCGTCTTTATGTCGCCGTCGTGTGGTTGCGACACGCCGACGAATGCTAGTGTTTGCAATGGTTTTGACATGTTCTATGTTGGCTCAATTTGCACTACATACGTAGGACGTGTATAGTGAGAGCCATCAAGCAAACGACAACGAAAGGAACGGAGATGAAGAGACCACCACCACGAAGGCCACCACCGCAAGGACGGTGACACGAAGCCCCCTAATAGGCGCGGCATGGATGATTGACAACTGAAGAGTGGACGCGACAGAGACGCGACGGAATGCGACTAGGCATGATGCACCCTCACACCATGCAAGGCTGAACCGTCGTCGAGTCGCCAATGTGGTGCGATTGCCGGCATGGAATTGTCTCGCACCGTCTGAGTGGTCTACGATGGCCCTAACCCAAGAAGGGAGCAGGCCATGGGATTAAAAGAATTAAGAACGAAACGCGGGTTGACGCAACGAGAGCTAGCCGAAAAGGTTGGCATGTCAGGCGGCAACATCTCAGATATCGAGAGCGGTAGGCGCTCTGAGGCTAACTTAACCTTGGCCACTGCGATAAAGCTGTGTGACGCCTTGCGTGTTGCTAATCCACGTAAGCTACTTGATTCTGATTCTGAAACTTCGGCAGATTCTAAGTAATCCGCCAGGGCTATCGGTGCTCTTTATGGGTGCGGTAGCTCACGAATGAGTTGAGCCGGATAGCTGCAACTATCCGGCTCGATTGCTCAGTAATTATTAACCAACTAACTAGAGCCCTCTTATTCTAGCAAGGGGGCTGGAATGGAGTGTCAAAATGTATACCGTTGATGAGACCTACAAGAATATCGAAGCCGAGTTCAAGCCCCGCAGCAAGTGGGACCAGGGCGTGAAGGATACCGCGCTGGCATTGCTTGATTCGCTCGACATGCCCGAAACGGTTCTTCCCGACCACTTCGGATCGCGTCGCACGCTGTTGCTGAACGGCGCGGACAATTGGCGGGAATACAGTTACGGCGGGTGCGCTCTCGTGTGCAACGTGGATATCGCCGCCCGGTTCTTCACCCCGTCCGAAATGCGCCGGTACATGGCTGATGGTCATGATGCAAGCATGGCGTTCCGTGGCGAGCCTCTGCTTGACTTGCAAGCGCGTGCCCTCAGCCAGGCGGAGCGTGTTATCAGCCGGTACGCGCGGGAACACTGAGGGGCAAGTCATGTGTGAGAAGTGCCCCATCGATCAACGTTACCCGTACTACGGTTTTCCTGTGACGCCAGATTCCCACAAGCTGCGGGATGAGGCCGAGCGTTACCGTGAGATCGCTATCCGCTGTTTCGTTGCCGAGAGCGATTGTGCCGACGTGAAGCGGGCGGATGCGCTGTGGCGTGAGATGTGCCGTGCCGGTGATGAGGCGCGGTTTCTGTGCAGCAATGCGCGTCGTTTGGAGATGGAAGAAGCCCTACAGTGTCGGGCTATCGAATATCCCAATTGTCCTAATCGCAAGCGTATGCGCTGACTTGTTCCAGGCTTTCGGGCGTGAGCCTATCAATCACGCCCATATAGCCCGTTCGGGCATTACATTCCAACACAATCGAGGTGCTTTAAAAATGTCTTTTGTTACAGTTGATTTTCCTGATATTCGTGAATCTGATTCCGCAGAGTATGCGTATCTCGCCAACGTGTACAACACTACGTATTCACACAATCAAAACGCTTGGCGTTCGCCTGATGAAAACAGGCTTGACGGAACCACGTATGCCGCGTGGTGGTTGATGGATGAATACTATACGCGCGGTGAACATGCCATGATTGGTGAGTGCCGCCGCCTGTTAACGAAACGTTGCCGTGCGGAACTGCACAGCGAACACAATAGAGAGTTTTGCACCGGATTCTACACGGTTGTTGATTCCGTTCTTTCCAAGTGAGGTGTTCGCAATGCGTAAGAAGATTACTCTGCTTGTTGCCGTGCTTGTTGGCCTGTTGGCTTTCGGCGTGGCTTGTTCCCCAGCGCTTTCCGATCAGCCGGTTGCCGATCCGCATGGTACGCCTGAGCAGCAGTGGACGTGGTGGCGTGAGACTTATGCCACGAAGGATTACGGCCAAGCTGACCTAGCGAGCTACCGCGAGTTGTCAGCCATTCCGCAGTGCGGCATGGAGGACGGTAGCACTTCGGACGGTTACGAGCGTATTTGCGAGTGGCGTGGAAGCGTTGACGGCAATCAATCCGGCACGTCATATGTGCTCGTGAGTGGCAGCAAGGTTTTGGAATGGTGAAACCGCTCAGGGCCGTGCGGTTGAACGGCCCAATCAAATAATCAAGTTTTTTATACAAGGGAGTTTTAAAAATGTCGAACAAAGTTAACGGCCTGTGGGCAGTCAATTCGTCCAGTGTCTTCATGTTTTTCGATTCCGTCAATAGTCCGAGCGTGTGGCGTTTCGAGATGAAGGATGGCGTTGAATCATGGCGGATGATTCCGGGCGTGAAGAATGCTCAGGCGGTGCGTGGTGTGGCCGCCGCATATCGTGCCGATGGTGGCACGTGGCTTGACCCTAACGGGTCTGATTACGCTCAGGCCGTGAGTGAGATCGGTGACGTGCCGTTGATCGTGGAACGTGGCGATTGCATGGTTTCCTCTGATTGTGGGGATTATACGGCGCATGGCGTGAGCCTGTCGGACGCCGACCGTGAGCATGGTTGGGAATTGTCTTATGAGCATGGCGGCATGGTTGTGTCACGTGACATTTCATTCCTCACCCCGGCCGAGCGTGACCATCCTGAGATGTGCGAGACTTACGATGATTTGCCGGTTGTCACCCCGCAGTCGGTTGAGCCTGAGCCTGATACGGTTGAGATTCCTGAAGTGCCGCCGATTCCGTCCAATGATACGCCGAAGGTGATTGCGCAGCATGGCGTCAAGGCGCGCGTGGTCACGATTCCAGGTGGCAAGTCGGTCAAGGAGTTGGCTGACGTGTTTGGTGGATATGTGCATAAGCCGCGTGGCTTCCGTGATTCCAAGGGCCGTCGCGTCGCATATGTCGCGTTCGACGGTAAGAGTGGCGTGGTTGCGTACCGCGACTACTACCAACGTGGCAGTGACCAAACGTTGGAAGAGTCCGTGGCCGCGTACCTCGCTCAGCATGAGATTGTCGAGGTGGCATGAAATGTCACGTGTCGTCATCACAGCACAGCAGGTCAAGGCCGCTTTGGATGCTACCGGCTATTCGTCCATCGACTCGAATATTCAAACCGTGTTGAGGGAGATCGGCAAGCGTCCCGCATTGTTGACCGCGTATCTCAGCACGGTTATCAACGCGGCTGCCGACAATCTGCCTGATCCGCGTCATATGGATTGCCTGTTCTGAAAAGTTTGGCCGGACGGTACTAGGAATATCGTCCGGCCATTGCAAACAGTAATTAACTCAACCAAACCATTTGCAAGGAGATTCTACCATGTCCCGTCATTATTACGCTGTTTATTGGCCTTACGGTGTCAACATTTCCAATTTCGACCATGAGCCGATTGGTACTGTTGTCCCGTTCGATACGGCTAAAGCGCGTGACGCTTACGTTGCTGCTGACCGGTTCGACGGTAATTTTCATAGGAGCGTGCCGGATTATCGATTGACGCGCAAGATGATGCTTGAGGCGCTGAGAGAGTTCCGTTCGTTGGATTCCAAGGGCTATGAAGGTTGGCGTGTGGATGGCGTCTTCTATGAGTCTCTTGGTGATGCGTACAAGGCGATGTTCGATGCTGATGCGCAGTTGCGTTATGAACTGTTCGGTGACGTTGATTCGAGGGAGGCGTGAGTGTCATGGAAACGTTGAAATTGTGGGCTGATTTTCACGTTGGTCAGCAAATGTATGCATATGACCATTTTGATGTGGTCGAGCGTAAGCGTTATTGGCGTCCCGTGTCGAAAACGTATCTTGTGTACGCGTGGCTGCGTGACATGATTCGTGGGATGCGTGATGCGCGCTTGGGTGGATTCCAGGGTTGGTTGTACTGCGTTGTCAAGGATGGCGGGTTCACCACTCAGGAGTTCATGGGGTTCAACGATGAAATCGAGGTGTTGTGATGATTGACGTGAATATGCTGCCGCGTGAGCTTACCGGCTATGTGGGTCATGTCTGCGGCCTGTGGTTCGGCAGTTATTTTATTGATTTTGAGCCTGTGTTCGTCCATTCCACGGCGGGCATCATCGGTGAACTGTACGAATACCTGGTGGATACGGTTCAGGACAATTCGATGAATGGCGGCTTGGATTATGAGGATGCGGAAGAGTACGCGAAGTTGGCGGCTACCGCTCCGTGGTCTATGGAAGAGATTGACCGCGTGGCGGAACAGTCTTTCCGCTACGTGTCTGACCGAACGTTGCAGGTGGCTTACGCCTTGTGTGTCCTCACTTTTGATGCGATGTTCCCGCAGAAAATCGAGGTTGTCAAACCGGACGTGCGGGAGACGTTGTTGAGCGTGGCGTTCCCGCATGATTGGCAGCGTCGCATGGCGGAGTCTGACCATGATCGCGTGAGCGCGTATCGCATGGGTTTGGAATGCGTGACGAAAGCGTATGACAAGGTTTTCGACCGTCTTGGGGATGCTGACTGACATGACGCGCAGTAGGAACAGACGGCTTCGCCTCATCCCATCGCACCTTCCGCTGATCCGCGACAAACTCGCGGAATACGAGCGGGTCGCATTAAAGAAGGAGATGGCTGCGCACTCGCAATACGAGCGGAGCATGGAAGCGGCTTGGAATTTCGCTGATAATCTCGCCGTCGCGCAGCTTTGGTGGATCAGCCGGGACATGACGGCGCTGGCGGAAGATACCGTCCGGGCAGGTGATTTCCCGAAATCGGAAGCGCCGGCGCAAAGCGGGCTTATCTTCTTCGACGGGGATGTCCAAATGGTCAGATTCCCCGTGACCGACGACGCGACGGGAAGGAAGGTCGGAGACGCCCATGTGTCGGCGCTCTTCTGGCAATGCGACGGCAACGGCGATATCGAATTGATGGGATTCACGGACCATCCATGCGCTCTGAAGGAATGCGACGCGAAATCATTCTCACTGCCGGTCATCAGATTCGCCAACGGCATTTTCAATGAGCATGTCGGCGGTTTCCGATGGTTCGGCGATCTGCTGCGCGCGGTGTGGGCGTTGAGCGCGGAACCGCATATCTGCGAGGCGAAACCGGCGAAACCCGATATGGCGCATCCGCTGCCGCAGCGTTTCGACCCGGAAATCCGCAAGGTCAAGATGCTGGTGCTGCGTGAGAATCTGCATCGTCCGGGCGGAAGCGCCGATGATGACGAGCGGGTGCGACGTGAGTATTCGCATCGTTTCATCGTGCGCGGCTTCTGGAGGGATCAGGCGTATGGGCCGAATCATTCGTTGAGGCGTAGGCAGTGGATTCCGCCATTCGTCAAGGGTCCAGCCGATAAGCCTTTGATCTGCAAGGAGACGGTGCGCATATGGAAACGGTGAGCGACATGATCGCCGGTTTTCTCGCCGGCCTGACGCCGGGCACAAGGGCGGGGTATCAGAGCATCGTATCGCGATGGCTCCGCTGGTGTTCGGATAATGGCATCGACATGCTGCGGGCGAAGCGCACCCATATCGAGGTGTTCGCCGCCTATGGCAATGGAATGCGGCCAGCGGCGAAAAACACGGTGTACAGGAATCTGAGCGTCGTATGCTGCCTCTACCGCTATCTCTACGAGGAGGGATACATCGACTCTGACCCCGGCGAGCACGTGCGCAGGCCGAAACTGTACGGTCATTCGGACGGCACGTACCTCACCCGCGAGCAGGCAAGGCTTTTTCTGGACGAAGCGCGTGGAATGGATGCGCGGACGGATGCCCTGTGCAGTCTGCTGCTGTTGACCGGTGCGAGGGTCGGCGAGGCGCTCGGATTGGATGTCGAGGACTGTCATTTGAATGACGGGCGTCCGTGAGTGCGGTTCGACCGCAAGGGCGACTGGTCTCAGCGTGTGGCCATTCCCTCCGAGGCGTCCGATGCTCTCGCACGACTCGTTGGCGGACGTAGGCGTGGTGCGGTGTTCCGTGAGGATTCCGGCGCGCGTCTGCGACAGCAGACCGCCGTTGGCATCGTATCGTCCGTGGCATTGCGTGTTGGCGTGCCGGATATTTCGCCGCATTCATTGCGGCGAACGTTTTGCACGCTCTCCCGTGACGCTGGCGTGCCGGACAGGGATATCATGGCCGCAGGCGGGTGGAGCAGTCCGCGGATGCTCGACTATTACGATATGGCGCGCCGTGGTCTGGATGGCAGGGCTGGTGATGGATTGCAGGGATTCTTGAATAATGGTTGATCTGGAATCCAACGGTGCTATTTACTGAAAAGTAGTGGGGGTGGTTTGAATCCACCCCCATTCATGTGCCATTGTAGACTACTCAGACGCGCTTAACGCAGCGTGTAGCCAATTGTCCGCCAATTCGGCTTCGTTGACTGGCTCGAAATGCCATGCGTCCAATCCGATGTTGATCTCATTGTGATGTCTGCCGAACTCTAGCGGGTCATGCGCGTGCGTGTGTCCGTGCAGGAGCAGAGTGTTGTTCATGCGTGGTAGCGCGTATTCGGCTAATTCCGGCGCGTTCCAATTGGTTGAGACTGCGCCTAGGGGTTTGCTTTGCGTGAAGTCTTCACGCCATTGGAAGTGGCTTAAAAATACCGTGTGTGGATTGTTGCCCCACTCGTCTCTGATTTCGGTGATGCCGACTCTTCCGACTTCCCCGAACACGCTTGCCAACTTTTCCAGCGTGCGGCTGGAACTGTGCAGTTCGTGGTTGCCGAGGATCAAGTGTCTGCGTTTGCGTGGAACCTGTAGATTCTGGATGCGCATTATCGCCTGATCGACGCTCCACGTGCTGCCGGAACTGATGTCTCCGAGGATGTAGAGTTCGTCTTCCTCGCCAACATACGTGTTGATGCTTCTGATGATGTCGGCATCATGCTTCCGCCAGTCAACACAGTTCTTGAGCGGCTTATGCTCATGTTCGGCTTGTTGTTTGATCGATGCATCCTTAGCGTATCCGGGTAGCGCGTAGCCACGTAATGCAGCCACGAAAGGGTGAGCGAAATGCAAGTCACTGGTAAACCACTTCATTTGTTGTCCTTCAACATGTTCCTGTAGATGCGTGTCCCGGCTTTTATAGCAAGTTCCGGCGTACTGTAGCAGCAGGGTTCCATGCATGGGCCTGATAGCGGGTGAATCGTCGGGTTATCAATGTTGAGGTCCACGCGGCATTCCTTGTATATCACGGGAACGTATACGCCTTCATCCTCGATAATCATGATCGCACTGTACTTGGGTTTGTCCTCGTCAATGTGTCCAAAAGGCTTGAAATTCGAGAGGTCGGGGGACGGCTTGCTATCACTTGTAAATACGAATTTCTTCGTGCTTGAAGTGTCATCCACGGTTCTCTACCACCTTCCCGTACTGCTTATCCCACTTGTCCAATGCTTCTAAAATGTTCGGCAGTCCAAAATAGTCGTAGTATTGGCTGTAACGTTCGCCGTTTTTCGTCTCGAATGCGATGGTCAGCATTTCGGGGTCATCGCCACAGGTTTCGCAGACTGCTTCGCAGAATGGCGAATAATCGTAGCCGACTACTCGTACCGGCTGATCGTCGCTTCCGTCGAACAGTTCCGGTGATTCGACTTGCAACACGCGCATCAGCAGTTCGTTCGTTGATTTACTGGTGGTGTCCTCTGCCATACTCCCCTACTTTCCGTTGACTTCGATTACCAGTTCCGTGTCACCATGAACGGTCGCCTTGATATCGTCATTGAGCTGATTCGACAGGTGCATGATGATGTCGGTGACAGTTTCGTAATTCAGTTTCGGGGCAATGGTGATGTTCCCACAGCCGTCGGGCACGGCTTCGATATCGTTGCTGTACACCGGCATGGAGTATTGCGTCGCTCTTAACTCCTTGAGTTTCCCTGACATGACGATTTCGCAATTGTCTAAAATGATTATCTTCTCGCCTAAGTGCGTGGCGTTCAGATGGTCCGCTGTGATGATTGTCTGCTTGCTCACCAGAGCCAACCTCCCCCAATGAACTGCCAACAGTCCGAGTCCGTTTCAATCTCGATAATTCGCAAGTCCGGGAATTTCTCGCGGGCAAGCTTGGTTACGCGTGTCTCCGCTTGTTCGCGTGTCGTGTAAACGCCCATGATACTTACGAATCCCGCGGTGCATGGCGTTTCGCCCATGTGCATTGGGGTGTCAGTGAACGAATCGGGATTATATGGTTGATCCCGGTACTCGATGTATTCGTTGTGATCCTGTGCGTTCGCAGTTACTAGGTAGATTCGCATGACGCGCTCACTTTCCACTGATTTTGATTGTCTCGCTCATTCCTCGTATCCTCCTACGTATTTCCAGCAATTGGCGTCTAAGACGCATTCGAAGATTTGGAGTTTGTCGAAGTGTTCGCGATCGAGTTCACGGACGCGGTTTTCGGCTTGGTCGCGCGTGGAATAGACGCCCATGATACTGACCTCCTCGGCGTATCCGCTGTATAAGTATTCGGCCATGGTCCACCACGAAAACGGAGGTCTGTGGCCATCTGGGATGTAGAAATCGCTGTAGTCGTTTCTGTCTCCGGCGTTTGCGGTGACGATGTAGACTCTCATGATTGCTCCTGTCTTGGGTTGTCGAATATCTGTTTGGCGAGTGTTCTTGTTGTCGGCTCATTTGCCGGTGCTGCCGAATCCTTTATCGCCACGTTCGGTAGAATCCAGTTCGTTGACTGGCTCGAATTGCATGTGCGCGTATGGTAGGAATACGATCTGCGCTATCCGGTCTCCCTCATGGATTTCAAACGCCTGTTCGCCCATGTTTCTGAGGATTACGCCGACTTCGCCACGATAGTTCGCGTCGATTACGCCGGGCGCGTTCATCACGGTGATGTTGTGTTTCAACGCCAAGCCTGAGCGTGGGCAGATTAGGCCGACGTATCCAGCTGGAATAGCCATGTATACGCCTGTGTGTACGAGTGTTTGACTACCCGCGCAGATGATCGTGTCCTCGTTGGAACGTAGGTCTGCTCCACCATCGTTCGCGTGAGCGTAGCCAATATTGTTTGTCTTGCCGCTGATCTGCAATTAGTCTCCGAACTTTTCGAGAATGAGTACGCCTATGACGCCGATAATCCAAGCGATTATCAGGATGATTGTGATACCGGCCAGTGCGAGTAGTGGTATCCAAATGGGTGCGATCACCCATATCCACGAGTATGGGAATTGGCCCCCGATTTTCAGGAGTGCCAACATGCCGGACAACAGTAGGAGGATTAACGAGCAGTCGATGTTGACTCGCATTATTAGTCCTCCGTGTAGAAAGTGAGCGTGTGGAGCTTTTTCTTCGCGTTCAATTGCTCTCCGAACATGCCGTACTGTTTTGACTGGTTCGATCACGTCGCGCATGTGATGCGCGTGATAGGTGATGGTCTTGCCCTTGTCGGTGATGCTGATGATGCTCACTGCCGGTTGTCCTTTCCGACGAGTCCCCAAATATCGTCCACTGGAGTGGTTTGCTGCATCAGCATGTACACGTCCGCGATGCAATAGATTGGGTGTCTGCCTTCCTTGCGTACCGGGGTGAGCTTGCCCCTGTGCGCCCATGATTTCAACGTGTTCGCGGATACGAGGTATCCAGCCTGTTGGAGTTTGCTTCTAATGTCCGAAGCAGTCCCCGTGTAAGTGCTATGTTTGATCTTGTCTTGCATGAGTGTCCTCAAAAAGTTGATGTTCCAAACGTTCCTACATCCACGGCATTTGACTTGTTTTGCCGTCTCGTCAGCGCTTAACGGCATGTTGCAGTCAGTGTTGGGGCAGTTGCCCAAGCTAACCGTATGGCCTTGATTCAACAGGCGCTGGCATTTGTCGCGGGCGATGCGGATTTCAAGCGCGTACACGGGTGTTGCCGTTGAGCATAGACACGCGGGTTCGCCTTGCTTGGTTTTCTTCACGGCTATCCGCTGCGCCAACACGTTCAACGGATCGTGATTCAGGTATTCGACGCCTAAGCATTTAGCGAACGCGGATAGTGTGCCCCACACGCTATCCATGTGTTCGTCACCCTCATACAACAGGTCGAACACTTGCTCCCTCAACGGCGGATTATCAGAGTATCCTCCCCCGCCACCGTTAGCGTCATGGTTCTTGTTGATGCGGTTCATCTTGTCGGTTTCCAAGTAGCCGATGTTCTTCGTGAACCATTCCAAGTCGGCTAGGAGCCGCTGTTCACATTCAGGGCAGAGTTGCCTAGTATCGTCTCGTTCACGCCCGCAACGCAACAGTTTGCAGTCAGCCAATCGCACGCCTTCCAAAATCATGGTATGTTGATTCCGCACCGGTGCCCGAAGGCGTGCGATTAATGCCGGAACATGTCTAGTATACCGGTTGCACCCAACCTTGCAACCGGTATTGGATTAACGTCTCAAACAGTCTCCCGCTTCCGTTTTCTCTTCTCGGGTTGAAGCAGGTAGTAGTTGCGTTCGTAGGCCGCCTGTTCCTCACGGCTGAAATGGTGGAATGTCGGACGATGCGCAAGCTTGTATCGGCGGTTGCATTCCAAGACTTGCTCACGGTGGGCCATCCGCCACTGTCGCGTGTGCTCACGTTTCCGTGCGAGCTGTTCCGCAGTAAGCTTGACCGGCTTTTTCGACGCTTTCGCCTTCTTCTTTCCGACTGGCGGCTTCTCAGACGGCTTGCGCCTACCACGACGAAGAACTGCTATGTCAACCGCGAACATTTTCATGATCTCGTCGGCGGTAGGCTCATTCATTCCGTTTGCTCCAATGATTTGCAGTAGTCCTCTCGATCACGTACAACACGACGGCCTCATTGTTGTCCAATGCCAGTGGGTTCGCTGCCGTGACGTTGATGATTTTCCACCCATCATCCAGATAGTCGATGAGTTTAGAATCATTCTGCACACGCACACCGTTACCGGTGAACTTCGTGTATACGGGGATTAGCTCATGTTCCATTATTTCGTTTCCCCGTCCTTGCCGCTAGCATTGTCCCAATCGCAGGAAAGACCGCCTCCCCCCTTGTAGACGTTGAACCTGATGCATGTCACGGCCCTACCGTCGTGCAACTCGATTCTGCACTCATCGACAGCGAAGTCGCCTCGCACATCAATGCAGTCACTACCGCCTTCAACATCGTCAGCATCCGCTTCGTTCTCGCATCCGGCCAGCGGGAAAACCATCGCTACGGCCATAAGCACGGCCATTAGCCCTCGTTGAATATTCTTGTTTCCTATCATTTCGTCTCCTTGATTGTCTTATCCCGTCGATTTCGACGGGTTTGAATGTGGTCTAGAAGTGTTTTGCCATCCAGTCGGCGATGAACAACGCGACGATCGACGCAAACGACGCGAAAGAAAGCAAACCGAAGACAATGGTGAAAACAATCAAAACAGCCTTCATTCCGTCACCGCCTTACGTGCCACTTCGAGCACTTCTTTCGCCCGCGCGATGTAGTCTTCCTGATATCCGCAGATTTCACCGGCGTAATCCCATGCATCGTCTTCGTCCTTCGCCACATAGTCGCTTTCGATGCCATCCCATTCGCAGCTGTTCCAGCAGAGCCGTTTCGCCACGGCCTCCACCTCGGCGTCGGTTGGTGGAGCGGAACGTCCGGCCATGTACGCTGTACCGGCAAGCTCACGAACCGTCTGAAAAGTCAAATCATCATCCATGCCACGCTCGTAAGCGTTGGCCTCGTCAAGCATGATGCTCAATTAGTCCTCTTTCCGTTAGCTTTGACCATGGCCCACAGGATTTCGCTTGCCGGACGCCTCCTGTATGACAGGTCGTTGTAGGACTGCACATAGTCGAGAATCAGTTTCGAGCCGGTCGAATCCGGTGTCAGGATCGCGTTCACTCGCGGCGGCACCATCTTCTGCCATACGATCTCGTCGCACAGTTCCTTCGTGCAGACCAGATAGTTCTGATCGCCGTAGAACGTCAGTCCGTTGCCGCTAGTGAAGTCAGCCATGCATGACTTGACCTCGTAGAACTCGAAGCAGCCTTTCTCGACGCTTGCGGGCACCGGTTCGCCGTTGATGTTCCAGGGCTTGAAGCCCACGTAGTCCACGCGCCTTTCGTCGGGCGTGTTACGGTCGAAATTGACCTCGCTCGCCCAAAAAGCGGTCTGATTCCTCAACCTCTTCTCCACCAGCTTGGACAGCATGGCGGTGGTTTCAGCCCTGCTCATTTCTTCCTCCTGAAGTACTTGTATCCACCGTGATGGAACAGGAACAGGTGAAGTCTCCACACCTTGACTGCCAACAGGCCCTTGAGTGTGATCGCATACCCGCCATGGACACGCTTCATGAGCTTCCTATCGGCCAATGATTCAAGTATTCGGGAAAGCTCTTGGTTCCCTCGTTGTTGCCAGATGTAGGTCATCCCCTCAGCGATATACAGGCAACACATGTCCTTGTCGTATTGACTAATCATCATTAGCCTCCCTCTCAAGGATGTAGACGTTCGTCGCTGTGACGGCGTTATCACGCAATTCCGTTGGTGGCATGGTATCCACCCGCAGAATCTTCCAACCCTCGTTCAGCAGCTCTTCAAGCGCCTCCATATTGACTAAGCGACGGTCGCTGCCGCGGTCAGCCCAAAACAGCGGGCAAACCTTGTATTGACTGCTCATTTCGTATCCTCCTTCTTGTATTCGTCAACGACGTGTTTCCAGTTGATGCTTGCATTCATAGGGTCGCTGTACCAGTTTGTAGAAAGGTGGTTTCGGGGGCATTGAAGCCGGTATATGGTTATTGTTTTCACGGCTTCGATGGTTTCATGGTATTTCTCTGTTTCTCCTTCTTTGATGACAGGTAGTCTGCCGCACATTGGACACCCGTACTCATGGTGTTTTCTTGCGAACAACATTGTTTGTTACTCCTTTGCGTCTTCAGTTTGATTAGTGGTTTCGGTCTTACTTTCGTCAAATGGTGCTACTAGTTTCACATGGCTACTCATGATTGCAATGCAACTCGATTCTTTAAACCACGTAGTACATGCGGCGTAATACTGATTACCGCTAGACGCATATCCGCAAGCAAAACCGTATATACCTCCGTCGCATTCTTTCCACCCGCTTTGCAGGTAGTATGTTTCGTCAGTATCGAGTTCCACCCGCAGGCCAACGTCATGCGGAAGGAGGTCTGACACGCTACTCATTTCGCATCCTCGCTTTGATTCGGCACCTCGGAAGGCATGGAGCCGGAATAGCCGAGCATGTGACGGCAGTAATTGATTACATGCTCGTAAGCCGTCGTCATTCCGTCGTAAAAGTCGTACACTTCTTCGTCTGGATTATCAGAAGCGTTATTAGCTGCATCCCACTCTTTTTGCAGAAAGTCGATGACCTCATGCAGTGTCTTGTCTTTCTCAGTCACGTTCGTCGCCATTGTTATTCCTTACTGCTCTTATCGTTCTTATCGTCATGGTCGAAAATGCATACGAACACGCCTAATAGCATGAGCACGCAGAGTATCGCTATCACTCCCAATGTGATGACGATGAACACGCTTGAAATATTCCAGCAAACATCAGCCAGACTCATGATTTCTTCTCCTTGCAGAATTGTCTGATAGCTTCCTCTGCGTCGTAATAGCGTGCGACAGCGCGTATCCACGAGTTGAACGCATCTTCGGCAGTCCAACAGACCTCGCCTTGAAGACACTTCAATACGCACTCGTACCGGTAGACGGTATGACGTGGATTGTGATACGTGCATTTGCCTTCGTTTATCACCGGCGCGTGACCGCAGTATGGGCATCTGAGGTAACTTTTCGGCTCCTCCTGCTTTTTCTTCTTCCGTCCGAACATCACTCACCCTTCAACGGATATGGCGCAGTGGTTGGTGTAAGCGGGAACGCACACGGATGCTGACCGCGTATTCGTTGTTCACTGCTTCACCTCGTTGAGTATGAGTATCGAATCGTATGCTCTGCATAGTTGGTTCTCACCACCGTTGAGACTGATGATGACCGGCTGGAACACTCCCCCGAAAACCAGTTGCACCATGCTGCCGCTGCCGTTACTGAACTTCGTGGTCATCGATTGGAGGAAACCGTCGATAGTGGTTCCCTCAACGGTGGTGGCTATCGCACGCTTGCCAGCGAGGAATGACGATGGCAGGTGCTGCCAGTCAGTGATATGGTCATGCACATTCATGGTCGAACACCCCGTTTTCCAATCGTGCAAGCAGGTCTTTGCCGAAGTTGATTCCCGTCCCGCAGACGGCATTCTCGATGTCTTTCGTATGCTTGTCGGAAGATGGGTTGTCCCGCACTGTCTCACACTCATGAATGAGCGTGTGTAAAAAGTTGGTGAGGTTGGTCACCCGACGCTCCGCACGAGATGTATCGTTAAGATTCACTGGTATCAGCGGGAAAGCGTCAGCATCGAACGTGCGTTTGACCACACTCCAGTCCATCGTTTCCAAATCCCCGTCAGCGAACAATTGCGCATCACAGTCGATATTGTGAATGTGCCAAGCGTCACCGTCGTAGCTCAACAGGTCTTCACCATCCCGAGTCACATACCAGCCCGGTTCGGTGGGCATGTCATCAGACGAATGCGCCTGATCGTACATGGCCTTCACCTGCTTGTAGATGTCATCCAGTTCCCTCCCGTCGAACTCCACAGTCAGACAAGTACCAGCCTTGTCGGTAAACAGGTAAGGCATTGTTTTGAAATCAATGCTTCTCAACATTTCACTCTCCTTCTTCGTTGAACGATGCCTGTAGAGTGTCCGCGAACACATGCAATGCGTCTTTGACCTTCTCGTTGAAACCGTCCGGCACGTCCGCCGTGACATGTCCCTGCTGCATGTTGTCGAGCTTGTTGTCCGTCTTCGTGTACATCGGCACATCCACTTCGACGGATGCAAGCTCGATCTGCGGATAGTCGAACGCGCGCACACGGAACGTGACCTTGCTCGTGCCGACTTTCACTCTGTCGCTCATTGGTGTCTCCTTGGGTTGATTGTTCTGATGGTTCTTGCCGGACTCTCATAAGCGGTACGCACCTCATACGCCCTGTGGTAGAAGTCGGCTTTGGAACGTGCCGCGCTCTCAGCTTCATCCAGTGAGTCGTACACGCGGCATGTGTGAACTCCCGTATCGCCTTGCGGCCAGACGATGTAGCCGGTCTTGCCTGCGAAAACATTCATTTGACCGTCTCCACGGTGTTGCAGCCGATGTATTCGCCGTTATGCTTCAGACAGGCCCATGTCACGTCACCGGTCTTGACCGTTTCCATTTGAAAACCCGCATTGGTCTTCTTGTCGATATTGGGTGACATTCCACAAATGAATAAAATCAAGACCACCGTGATGCAGCTGATCGCCGTGAGGGCCACACGCGTCTTATCCATCACTCACCGTCCTTTTCGATGGCGGTGCCCATGGCTTCCCGATACTTCTTCGTCCGTTGGAACCGGTCGGCGAGCATGTTCGCGGCCTTGTCGATGATCTCGTCCTTGCGTTCTTCGAGGAAGCGTTGCAAAGCGTCCTCCATCAAGTTCCTCCACATGGTGTCCCGCGAATACGCGTTGGTGTATGAGAAAACACTGTCCACGGCGTTTTTGGTGAGCTTGTTGAGCACGTCCGTGTAGGCGTGTTCCTCGATACGGTTCTGGATGGCCTTGTCGTCAATGTTGATGGCGAACTGCACGATATGTTCCATGATTACTTTCCTTCCTTTTCGATTTCATTGATCTTTTCGGTCAGCACTTTGGCCGCCTTCTTGTAGCATCCCCACTTGATTTCATTCCAGAATGGTTCGAGATCGGCCCAGTTCTCGGCTTCTAGAATGCCGAAAAGCCTGATGGGTCTGGCTGTGATAATGTCGCTGTCCGGCCCGAGGTACATGGCAAGGAACGGCACGTTGTTATCGATTGCGTGCTTCGCATACCAGAGTGCTTTCTTGAGGTCTTCGACACCGTTCTTGTCACGCCACCGGTAGCAGTATTTAACTACGTTGCCCCAGTCGAAGCTGAGCAAACTGGATAGTTCGATGCATTCGAACGGGCCATCCTTGTAATGCGATGGATTGATATTGTCAGTCATTTGATTGTTCCTTTGTCGATGAATATTTGCCGTCAGCAGTCAAGTAGACGAGTCCATGCCAAGTCCGTACCGGCACTTCCAACTGGTCTTGAAACGATTTCACGCACCAGCCGTTCTCATAAGCGATAGTCGGATGCATGTGAACGAAACCATGACAGCCCGTCGTACCCGAACCGCAAAGCAGAATCAGATTCTGCACTTGATGCTTCTCAACCCTCGTGCATTGGCTACGGAGTTTCCGATGATGCCGTGAACCATTCACCGCATACAAGCTTCGGCCGCAACGCACGCAACGTCTCCCATCACGATCATCAACCATGCGGCACGTCTCCTTGGATGGATTGTCACTGCTCACTGGGGTTCTTCCTTCTGGTTTAGCTCATTGGCTTTTTTGACGGCTGACGCCATGTCGGTCACGTCATCCTGCGATTGGAGGTGCAAGGCTTTCAACGTGTGTTCGCAAGCCCAAGTGTGGACGTGTGGCTTCGACGGTGGGATACCACCCATTTGCGCCCGGTTCTCACACCAGCCACGCCATAGGCGTATCCAATCCCCCACGGTGCTGATTCTGGCATAGTGACGGACGGAGAAAGCGTTCCAAGCATCCTGTAAATCCAAGTTCGGGTAAGCGGTGCGCATCATGCTGTCCGCCGCCGTCAACTCCGTGGAGTCTTGGAACATGGCAAGTGTCATTTCTTTGGAAGAAGAATAATATTCTTCTTCTTTCTTATCGGGTACGGGTACGGGTACGGGGCATGCGTTTGCCATCGGTTTGCCATCGTCTTGCCATGCGTTTGCCATAGGTTTGCCATGGCATTTGCCATCGGTTTGCCATGCGTTTGCCATAGCATTTGCCATCGGTTTGCCATTTTTGCCATTCTCAGGCTTCTTCCAACGACGGCTCGCACCCTTCTTGCCAGCTTCACTCCGCTTCCTGCGTTTGGCATCCACTTCGTCACCGTCCGGCTGATAGTCAGCCCAATCATGGAACACGTATTCGTCCTTGTCGGCGTCATACTCCCACAAGCCCGCATCGCAGAGTTCCTGAACCGAATCATCGGAGCAGCGGAACATGGGAATCATGTTCGCTGGGACACGTCCTTTTGTCAGCTGTTGCGCCGCCCACGTGCCTGAACGAAGCCATAATGCGGTGGCGTCATTGGACAGCATCGCCGTCTTCGGATTCATGCAGAACCCATCATCGACCTTGAACCACATCAGCCCAATTCTCCATTCCCGTAGATTTTCCAGATCTCTTCCTGCCGTTCGGTGGTGCATTGTTCGCCTTCCGATTCGGCAATCAGCTTGCATGCCGAGCCGTAGTGTGGTTTCGCCATCGCGTCCAGGGCTTCGGCGATTTCCACCAAGTCCGGTGGCGGGTCAAGCTCCATCACAGTTCCTTTCGCAAATGATTTCCAACGTCGGCTTGTACGGGTATGTGGACTGGTCGGCGTAGTAGGCGTCCCAGTAAGCTCCGTAGTGTGGATTGTCGGCGGTGCTTTGAGACCGGAATGCTTTCCTGTCTTGTAGGAGTTGGACGATATGGCGTCCCTTGTCGGTCAGTCTGAGCGCATTGCCGGATACCAAGCCGCGCCGTCTGAGCGCTTGAATCCACAGCCACGGTTTCTGACCTGCGTGGGGTTCCGGCATTCGACCGGTACGCCATATGCTGACAAGCGCCTCATGCTGTTGGCTGCTCAAATGGATGCCGTTGACGTTGACTGCTGGAAGAATCATCGTCCACCTCCGAGCGGCAGCCCACTGTTCAACATGCCAGCCAATTCACCCAACGTGAATCGGATGAACATTCGAGTGCCGGAGTCAACGCATTCCATAGACGGTTTGGCCGGTAGTAATGTCTCGAACTTGTCCCACACGCTCAGACTCGTGTAAGCGGGTTGAGACGCGATCCACTCACGCTCGCCCATCACGTCAGCATCGAACATGCCATCGGCTTGTATGACGAACGGATATTCAGAATCAATGTCACCAGCCAACAGTTCAGCCTTATCGAAGCATTTCACCATCGGCACGTTCGGATTGGCGAACGTCGAAACACTGATCGGCCGCCCCTTGTAGTACAGGTTCTCAACATGGTCGAGACGCTTATCGTCCAACGCCCAAGCCAAGTAATCCCAGACACGCAGTTGGAACAGCATCTCACCGGTATTCAGGCTGGTTTCCGACATCGCTTATCATCTCCTTCGTGTTTCTGACGAGACTTTCCAACCCGCCGTGAATGTCATGCAAGGGTTCTATATGGATTTCCGTATGCGGCTCATAAGGATTGCCGCCGTATGTCAACGGCATTCCCTGCCGACGTTTGACAAGCCGTTTCGCCCGTTGTCCCCATGCCATACGGTCGGGTTCCAGCATGGCGCACAACGTGAGTTTCACTTGCTGGTCATCCACGTAGGCCAAACCGTTCAACGCGTCCTTGACGAGCTTTTCCAGATTGTCCAAATCCGGTTTCCCATGACGCCCCTTATAAAACATGAGAATCATCAGCACGTCCCCGTCCAATGGTTCGGCATGAGGGTAGAACATGTGGAATTGGTTCCGCACCAGTTCCTCAGCATCCCTCGTATGTTGAGGGGTCACAGCCCGATACCCGTAGAATCGTGGACGGCCCTTCGCGACGGGTTCGCCTGGAATGTCGAAATCATAGGTGGTCATAAGTCCCATATGCTCGCGTCTCCAATATCCTCCCAATAGTCTTCGGCTTCCGACTCGCATTCAGGACAAGTGGGGCCGTAATATTCGACCCCATGCTTGTCGCACCATGCGGGTTCGGTCATCCCAGAGAGCGGAACCATCAGAACAGTGTCGCCTCTCCAAGCTTCTCTTCAAGATCGCGCATCAGATTCACCGACGCATCCCAATAGGAAGGCTTCAATTCAATGCTCATGCCCTTGCGGCCAAGTTTGATTGCCTCGTACACGGTCGAGCCGATGCCACCAAACGGGTCGAACACAAGCTCGCCCTTGTTGCTCCACAAGCGGATGCACCGTTCGATGAAATCCAATTGCAGCGGGCAGATGTGGCGTTCATCGGTATCCTCACGGCCAAGACGCTCGTTCAGCGTGTTGGTCTCTCGAATGTTCCACCAGACCGGTTGCGCCCAATCAATCCATTCCTCGTTGGAAACATCGTTCTTGATCGGCACCTGATTGTCGCCGGGCTTGCGGAACATCAGCAGATAGTCTGCCAATGCTGGACGGCTCATGCTGGAATCCTTGTTCTTCGTGACGAACATGAGGGCTTGGGCTTTCGTGCGAATCGCCTGAGCCTGTGGATTCTTGTTCACGGTGACTTCGCCGTGGAAAATCCAACCGTTCTCCACGTAAGCGCGGATTACATCACCACGGAAGTCGGTCAATCCAACCACGCCGTCAGCGGTCTTCGTGGTCACCACCTGCTGCACATGCACGCAAGCGATACGGCCCGGTTTCGTGACCCTCAACAGTTCGCGGATGATGTACCCGTAATTCTCGATGAACTCTTCACGGGAACTGTTGTTGCCCAAGTCGCGTGTTGAATCGGAGTACACGTACAGGCTTGCGAACGGCGGGCTGCTCACACTCAGATCAACACTGTTGTCAGCCATTTCCGCCATGCGTTCGCACGAGTCGCCAAGCCATAGTGTCCAATCCTTGCCTTTGGCTTCATCGGTCATATACATTTCCTCAACCATCATGCGGCCTTTCCGAAAGAGTTTGATTCATTCATCGTCTTCACCAGCTCGTCACTCAAATGAGTGGCCTGCTGTTCCTTGCGGGTGATGTTCTCCGCTATCTCGCGTTCCAAATCGGAAACCACCACATGCACGTCAACCACGCGCTTCTGTCCGAACCGATAGCAGCGGCGTATCGACTGGTAGTAGGATTCCCACGAGTCGTTCAAACCGCAGAACGCCATGCGAGCGCAGTTCTGCCAGTTCAAACCGAACGATGCCATGGAACCCTTCGTAATCAGCACCGGAATGTTCCCATCAGCGAAGTCAAGGAACGCCTTGGCCTTGCCTTCCGGCGACATGGAGCCTTTCACATTCACACTGCCGGGGATAAGCCTGTTCAGCATGTCCGCCTCGTCGTTCAATCCAGCCCAGATAATCCACTGTTCGCCCGGCTCGCTGTTGACAAGATCGACGCAACGGTTCACACGGTCAACAAGCGTTTCCTTACGGACTCTCGCACGCCCGCCGACGCCACCAAGGTCAGCTGCGAACAATTGGCCTTCCGGGATGCTGCCGCGATAGGCGACAACATCAACGGTCTGATTCAATCCGGGCAACTCATATCCCGCATCATCACCGCCAATATCGGACGGCTTGCGCAATGCGATGGCCCATTGCGACATCCACCGCATCATCGGCTTAACCGCGTGACCTTTCAAACGCCAAATATTCCCGTCATGCACGAAATACGTGGCAAGCATCTTCACACGGGTGGCGTATCCAAGGAACTCGGCCTGATTGCATAGTTCCTCCGGGTCGTTCGGTGCCGGTGTGGCGGTACAGGCGAGACGGTATTTCGTATCCCTGAACGTGTCGATCAGCATTTTGCGGGTCTTGCCGTCCGACTGTTTCAGAATCGAAGCCTCGTCCAATACGACCGCATTGAATTTGGACACGTCGAGTTTTGGCACACGCTCATAGTTCGTGATGTTGAATCCGTCAGAGACTTCCGACTGGTCATGCACATAACGCACTTCCATGCCGATTGCGGCGCCTTCGCGGATGGTTTGCTGGCATACGGCCAACGGCGCTAGAATAAGCCCCGCCCCATGTCCGGCGCAGACCTGACGCAACCATTCGAGTTGCATTCTGGTCTTACCAAGACCCGTATCCGCCCATACGGCTGCACGTCCTACTTTGCAAGCCCATGTGACGATACGTTTCTGCCAGTCGAACAGGGATGGGTGGAGCTGCTGCGAGCTAACGGTGATGCCAGTCTCCTGCTCGCGCAGCTCCTTTCTTTTCAGAAACTCCCTATATGGGATGATGTTTGCCATGTTGGTTCCTTTTAGTCTGGATTAGAACTCGTCCGTGTTGCCGCCGAAACTGCCGAAGTCGGAAGGCTGATTATTGTTCGACGCCCAAGGGTCTCCACCCAACTGTTGAGACTGTGCGGGCTGCTGACCGGTGTTCGATGGGTTCACGCCATACTGCGGCTGCTGGTTCCCCGCGAAACCGCCCTGCTGCTGTCCGCCCGCGAAACCGCTGCCGCCGCCCTGATAGCCGCCGCCATTGCCGTGCTGCACGCGATGCACCTGAGCCGTCGCATAACGCAAGGACGGGCCGATTTCATCCACCTGCAATTCGATGACCGTGCGGTTGGAACCATCATTCGCCTGATAGGAACGCTGCTGCAGTCGGCCCTGCGCGATCACACGCATGCCCTTTGCGAGGCTCTGCGCGCAATGAGTGGCGAGGTCACGCCACGCGGAGCAGCGCATGAACAAAGCCTGACCGTCTTCGAACTGGTTCGTGCTGCGGTTCCAGGTGCGCGGGGTGCTGGCGATCGTGAACGACGCGACCTGCGCGCCAGCGGACGTCGTGCGCAATTCCGGCTCGTCGGTCAGATTGCCAATGATCGTGATAACGGTTTCTCCAGCCATTATTTAGTCTCCTTTACATTGAATCGACGTTTGAACTCCGACTGCGCCAAATCGAACGCATCACGCTGTCCGATCCGATAAGATGGACAGCCGATACCGGTCGGCTTGTCGTAAATGTCGTATTCTCGGTTCAGCCAGTCGAAATAGCCTTGAATCTTCTGTTGCAAGTCAGCCATCAGTGCTTCTCCACCTTCGCTTCCTGAACTTCGGCATCGAAGTAGTTGACAATCATGTCGGCGATATCCATTGCTGCATTCTTAAGCTGGATAGCCTCTTCCTTGTCTTCGGCTTCGATGATGAAAGTACCTGATTGGTAGTTGTAATGGAGCCTCATTTCACATCTCCCCTGTTCGCCATGTTCCTCGCCTGTGCATTGGCTTGCGCCGTCTGCTTCTGATGCATCTCGTACACGTTTATGAACCGTTTCGCCTGAGTCTCGGTAAGCCTGTCAAGCGACATCCTCCGATTACCCAAAGCGTTGCGAATGAGTTCGTCAGCTGAATCCTTGTCGCTGATGCCGGAAATATCCAGAATCTCGTCCACACGCTTCTTCGTCGCATCCGACATCATCGGAACATCCAAGCCGATTCCACTCGTCTGACCATCATCATCAGTGTCAGCCAAACCGAACGCGGCGCGAACCGAATACTTGATCGCATACGTGGTGGCCTTGCCTAGCCGTTGCATAATCTCTTCGGGCTGCTTGAGCTTGCCGTCCTTGCCGATTCGTTCCGTCGCAACGCCCACGATGATCGGGAACGGAGCTTCCGGCTCACTCCACTCCTTCTCGCCTATCTTCCGATACTTGGTCTTGACGAACCCGAACATGAGTCCCAGCTTGGTTTCCTTCGGCTCAGGCCACATGTCTAACACGGGATGGGATTCCATCTTCAACTCGTTGTTGATGTAGTTGTACGTCGTAGCCAGATCCGTGTACTGGTATCCGTAGCCTTGACGGTTCTTTTTGATAACGGAGTTGCCACGTGTCAGTTCTGCCATTGGTCAATCCTTTCTTCCTCGTCCAACAGCTGCCAATCATCGAATTGGATTTGCTCAGGTTCAGGCGCGTAATTGCTGTCAAGCATCCCGTCCAACCAGCCATGCTCCTTCCACCACTTCAAATCACCCAATGCAAGGTCGATTTTCTTGTTGGCGATTTCAGTGATTTCAGGTTGCAGTTCGTCTAAAAACCATCGTTTCGTGTTGTATGGTGGCTTGGTCTGCTGGAACCAGAACACGAATCTGAGCGGCCTATGCGTGCCGGTTATCAGCCTGTACAAGCGCATGTAGAACGCGGCCTGAATGTGGTAGCCGAAATTCTGCACGTCCCTTGCCACGGCTTTACGGTTGAACAGTTTCTCCGTGCTCATGCCAGTGGTCTTATAGTCCACAATCCAGTACGTGCCGTCCTCGTCGGGGCCTTCCGGCAGCCAATCGGCCTTGCCTTTCAACTGCAATCCAGTGGTCGGGTCAATGGCGAACATGGCGATTTCAGGCTTGCCCCCATACATGGCTTTCATGTCGGGCGCGTTTTCCAACATGTCATCGAGACGCTGCCTGTCCTTCTTGGAAACGAACTCGATATCGTCCGCATCATGCTCTTCCAGCATCTGCTGGTATGCGGCTTTGCCTGCATTGGTGCGCATGTCCGGCTTGATCTCGACCAGTGGGCCACTTCCAAGCACGAGACTGTGAGCGCACTTGCCGAATATGAGAGAATCCGTGACTTCCCTCTCGTGGGTTTGGAAGTAGGCGAAGTCTCGTGGTGACTTCATGAGGTTCTTCAACGCGCTCTGGTCGATTGCCGGATGTGCGAAATACTCCTTGTCCGGCATGTCAACCATGCTGGGAAATTTCACTTCCGTCATGCTTCCGCCACACTCCGTTCCAGAATGTGGGCATTCTTCCGGTAACGCCACTTCCTATAACCCTGTTCGACAAGCGGGAACAACGAGCGGGTGTAAATGACGACACCATTACTGTTCTCTTCCAACAAGTCTCCCTTACCGGCATTCAGAATCGTGTTCTTCACGACTTGGCCCAGTCCGGTGAGGTTACGCTTGGCGTCTTCTGGATGCTGTTGGGTCATGTATTCCCTGAGCGTGATACGGTAATCCGGTTCGATTGGATGCCAGTCCGACACGTCCAATGGTCCCGGAATGGTGTCTTCCACCAGCCGGTAGGTTCGTCCGAACAAGCTGATCTCGTCCGGCACTTTCGTGTAGGTCTCACCGTTCACGTTGATGGTGTCCATAATGGTTTTCCTTTCTGTGATTGCGTGCTGGTGGATGGAGTCGAACCATCTGACCGCCGATGGAACGAACGACTGAGATAGCAGCGGCCACGTTCCTTGCACCAGCAGTGGTTGACGGGAGAGAGTGTGTATGTAAGCGCCTAGAGAAATCGACTTTGGAACATGATTTTTTAGGCTCCCCCGCCAACCTGGTTTTCAATTATGTCGGGCCGTCTCTCGACGGCTTCGGACGTGGGCGGGAGTCGAACCCGCGACCCGTAGGGGAAGAACCAGAGACCCCGAGTCATCCAATCCACGTCAAATCCCCAGTCCGGCAATCGCACTAACCGGTGGGGACAGTGGCCGCAACAGGAGTCGAACCTGTTAGGATTCACGCCAATGAATGATGCAAAACCGTTGGAACCCGACCTGAACGGGTTCACGGCCAACATCACGGCAACAGGAAATGTCAAAACCTGAATGCGAGATGGATAATGTGATTCATGAGTTGTCAAACTTAAGGAGTCCGGCATGAATCCCACAACCATGTGCGGCCAATGCGCCTACGTGATTTGCTGCTCGGTATTGAGTTCGTAGGCGCGTGGATAATATCGATATTCAGTTATGTTGTCCCGGCTGACGGCTCGCGGATGGTCAACAAGATGAACATCCCCTGACCCATTTCGTGGGGTAATCCCCATTGTTTTTCATACCGTCTGCCATCAGCCGGAAGTCTTTAATCAGATTCCGAAGCCAACGCCAAATACATTGACGAGACGATCATCAGAATCATGCAGACCATGCTCCACCACACGTGTGGAGCGGTGGCCCACGAGAACAGGAGCGTGCCGGTCACGCAGGCGATGGCCAACGCGATCATCTTCGACATGGTTGAAGGCTTCCACGCCTTCACGCCCTTATCCCTGCGGAAATCATCATCAGTCATTCCAATCAAATCCTTTCGTCGGTTCCAAGCCTGTCGGCCTGAAACAATGTCTTCCATGCATCAGAAACGTTTCCGCAAGCCCACAGGAAACAAGCTTGCGCAAACTTCTGTAGACAACGCTCTGAGCCAATTGCAGGTCTTCCGCAATCCGATACGAACTGGTACTGAAACCGGTCTCATATTTCGTGCGAAGCGACTCGAACACTCGCTGCAATACCGGCTTATCCCGCTGATAGTCACGTTTGGTCTTATGTCTGACCCGTTCAATCCAATTCGCGTTGGCGGCAAGCATGGCATCCAAGTCGATGCCCGTCTGGACGCTCCACGCGTCAGGTCGAGTGTCGGTCATGCCGAAACCTCCCGTGGACTCTCGCACACCTGGTCGTAACGGTCGAGAAGCTTCGACTTCTTGTACGTGACGGTCTTGCCGCCCTGATAGTCGGCGCACACCCCGTACAGTTTGTCGAACTTGGCCGTTCCAAGCTTGAAGAACCTGGCAGCTTCCTGCCTGTCGAAAATCTCCTCTTCGACAACAACCATCCTGTCTGTCAAAACCTGCTCCTATCTTGATTGGCCGTGAACGTCGGAAGCCCATTGGATGAACGCAGCCAGTTTCGATTCTGGAACCTCATACAACGTGCTCGTCTTGAGTCCATCTTTTTCAACGATTGACCCACCTTTCCGATCATTGATACGGAAGACGCAGTGCCCACCCTCGTCAAGAACGAACTCATGCGGTGGCGCCGGAGGATTCAACAACGTCATGCCGCCACCTCCGCGTCAAGCACTCGCTCGAAACTTTGTTCGGACAACCGCTGGTGGATAAGCGCCAATCCCTTGCGTGTCAGCTTCGGGGTCGGCGGATAGGCGAATGGCGTGCCATCCTTGTGGATTCCGTGGGAACGGGAGGACACCATGACCATATGGCCTTGCCTCACGCGACTTGACGCCGCGCACCACGACTGGTTAGGCTGCCGGTAAATCCAACCGTTATCCACAAGCCATTGGCGCAGCTCATGCTCACCGATCTGAATGTTGGAATCGTTGCTTAGGAGTTTCGCCGCGTCACGGACAAGCAGAGCATCGGGAATGTTCGTGAAGTCATCCAACGCCTTGGCTTTCGGCTCCAGTTCCTTGACCTTCTCCTGCTCCTCCTTCAGCTTGGTGGCGAGCTGGATCAGGAAGTCCGGGCTGGTGAGCGCTTTGTCCAACGTCTGCTGGGTCATGTAAGCGCCATGCTTGCGAATGGACGGCAGCACCTCATGCGTCACCCAACGCTGGAACTCCTTCGCTTCCGGCTTCCGCGAGCGCATGACCAGACGATACAGGCCAGGCTCGCTGATGATGTACGCCTGCTGCCGACGGCCAATCGAATCGATGACTTCAGTAGTACTGAACTCGTCATCATCAAACATTTTGACAGTCTCGGTTGGATTACCGAGGTCAAGGATGCTCATGCAATCCTTGAGTACGAACCAAGGCTCCCCCGCCATGTTGGTCAGGGCGCGTAATGATTCGCCCTTGAACTCGAATCGTTGGATTTCATTGTTCATTTGGAGCCTCCTTAGTATGCGACTGCTTCGATGCGGGTGATGAAGAAGTGGATGCCTGGAGCGCATTCGTTCCACCGGTTGGTGTCGAAGTTTTCAACGTGCACGGTTTCGCTTTTTTTGTACGTGAAGTCTGTGTCGTATTCGCTGTATGCCGTGGTGTCCGGTGGGAGGCTGTTGCCTTGCTTGTCTTGCAGGTCAAGCACTCGCGCTGTGCTGGCGCGGCATTTGCGCCCAGTGCCGTTGGAGCGTTGCGCGTCGGCCGGAATGAGGAGCTTTACGATGACTGGTTTCGGTGGCATTGTGTCGTCTACGTATGCTTTTTTCCAGCCGATGATGTCGCTTTCGTCCGGGAGGATGCTGGTTTTGGCGATGCTGAGTTCTACATGGTTGGCATCGCGCAGGTCGGCGTGGCACAGGTCGGCATCGCACAGGTTGGCACCATGCAGGTCGGCACCGCGCAGGTCGGCACCATGCAGGCAAGCATCGCACAGGTTGGCATCGCGCAGGTTGGCATCGCGCAGGTTGGCATCGCACAGGTTGGCACCATGCAGGTCGGCACCGCGCAGGTTGGCACCATGCAGGTCGGCACCGCGCAGGTCGGCACCATGCAGGCAAGCGTAGCTCAGGTCGGCACCATGCAGGTTGGCGTAGCTCAGGTCGGCACCATGCAGGTTGGCGTAGCTCAGGTCGGCACC
>OGRA01000381.1_pt1 | contig 47984 bp, 39 predicted proteins | sample 1553351 | NCBI WGS metagenome assembly OGRA01 (sample SAMEA2580056, study PRJEB22360) | human gut metagenome | biome: human gut; feature: human-associated habitat; material: faeces | place: Denmark | collected 2008/2010
GGCGAAAATGCATTGTGGGGGCTGGGTGCCGTTCTGGCAGCCGGTGCCGCCGCATTCCTGGCACAGGCCGAACGTGTTGACCTTGACGTGCGTGGTGTCGCCGAACACCGCCGTCTTCAAATCGATGGTCGCGGAAACAAGCGCGTCACGCCCCGGCTGGGTGCGCGGAGTCGGTCCACCGCCGGTGCCACCGAATCCGCCACCGGTGAACATGCTGAAGATGTCCCCCATATCGCCGAATCCGCCACCGAATCCGCCACCGTGCATGCCGCCCGCATTCGGATCGTTCGGATCGACGCCGGCATCGTACATCTGCCGTTTCTTAGGATCCGACAGCACATCGTACGCGTTGTTGACTTCCTTGAACTTGTCTTCGAATTCCGGACCTGCGATGTCGGGATGGTATTTGCGGCTCATCTTTCGATACGCCTTTTTGATCTCGTCGTCGCTTGCCGAACGGTCGACGCCCAGCACTTCGTAATAGTCCGTCACGATTATTCTTTCTCCCTGTTGGTTCTGCGTGTCATTGTGCCATAAGGCGGGGTCAGTCGGCCGGCTGACCTTCATCGTGGGCGAGGAACGCCGTCAGATATCTGGCGACCGCCCTCACGGCGGCCATGGTCGCCGCGTAGTCCATATGCGTCGGCCCGATCGATCCGACGAATGCGACCGGTTCGCCCGCCTGCTGCGTATCATCACCGCTTTGATTTTCCGTCTGTGATGATGCGGCCGCATGCGTCGCGCCGTCCGTGGCGGCCGCGGAGGTACGCCCGTAGCCACTGGTTACCACTGAGGCGTGCAGCAAACCGGGCGTGTGCGTTTCGGAACCGATCGCCACTCCGACGCCGTCGGATTGCGTGGTTTCGCTCAGCGAGCTCATCAACTTCATGAGCACCACCTGCTCCTCCAACGCGTCGAACAGCGGGGCCAGGTCGGCCACCGTGCGTTGATGCGCAAGCCGTGAAGTGCCCGCCATGTACAATTCGCTCGCGCGTTCGTCATCCGCCATGCCATCAAAGGCCTGCGCAAGCGTTTCCGCAAGCGTGCTGATCGCATGGTATTCCTTGCGCGCTCCCATCTGTCGTACGCAATCGGCCGTGCGGGTCAGCGAAACGCCGGAGCATTGCGTGTTGATCTCGTTGGTCAGATGAGTGAGCGTCGTCACGTCCGGCAATTTCGTGACGTTGAGGATATGCTGCGCGACACGGCCGGTATCGGTGATCACTACGGCAAGCAGCGTATTAATGGACACTGGCACGATTTCGATATGCCGCAATGTCGACTTCGACAGTGACGGCGCGGCCACGACGGCGACCTGTCCGGTGATCTGCGCCAGCAGCCGGGCGGCCCGCTGCAGCGTGTCCTGCAGATTGACCGATCCGGACAGAAAGCTGTTGATGCCGCGGCGCTGGGCCTCCGATAGCGGAACGACCGTCGCCAAACGGTCGACGAAGTAACGGTACCCTTTTTCGGTCGGCACCCTGCCGGCCGAAGTGTGCGGCTGAATAAGATAGCCTTCATCTTCCAAGGCCGCCATGTCGTTGCGCACGGTGGCGGAGCTGACGCCGAGGTCATGATCCCGGGTCAGTGTGGTGGAACCCACCGGTTCCTGAGAACGGATGTAATCCTCGACCACGGCACGCAACACCAGCATGCGTCTTGATTGCGCCATGCGCGCCTCCTTATGCATAGGTGTGTGCCGGTACGCCTTATGTTTGACGGCGCTGATGAGACGTACCCGGAAAACTTCTTTTAATGTTTTAGCACTCCGGCGCCCGGAGTGCTAATTCGTTCGCTTCCAGAGTAGTTTCCTTCATGCGGCAAAGCCTTGCGGCGACTGGCATTGGGAGATATATCGACAAACGAACATCTGAAGTTCACGCGAATGTTAATTGTGAGCGCTAACAGCACACAAACTACCAAAACACGCCAAAATTTCACCACAACGTCACCTCACATCGCTACTATGGGAAACGCAATGTGAGGGCGTCGAGCGCTCGGCACAAGCCGGATACGCGGCCCGACCAATTGGAAGGAAAGTAATCCATGACCGAATTCAAGGAGACCGAGCTGGACGAACGCGCCATCAAGATGGCCAAGGTCCTGTCGGCCGACGCGGTTGAGCGTGCGGGACACGGCCACCCGGGTTCCCCCGTCTCCCTGGCGCCTATCGCCTACACCCTGTACCAGCACTTCATCAAGCATGATCCGAACGACCCCAACTGGGAAGGCCGCGATCGCTTCATTCTTTCCGGTGGCCACGCCTCCCTCACCCAGTACGTCCAGCTGTACTTCTCCGGCTACGGCCTGACCCTGGACGATCTGAAGAACTTCCGTGGCGGCGCCGACACCCGTACCCCGGGTCATCCGGAATACGGCCTGACCCCGGGCATCGAAATGACCACCGGTCCGCTGGGCCAGGGCTTCGCCTCCGCCATCGGCTTCGCCTATGGCCAGCGTTTCCAGCGTGGCCTGCTCGATCCGGAAGCTCCGGAAGGCGAGTCCCCGTTCGACCACAACATCTGGGTCATCTGCGGTGAAGGCGATATCGAAGAGGGCATCTCCGGCGAATCCGCCTCCCTCGCCGCCAACCAGCAGCTCGGTAACCTGACCGTGATCTTCGATGCCAACCGCATCCAGATCGAAGGCGACACCAACCTGGTGCTGGCCGAGGACGTGCTCAAGCGCTTCCAGGCATACGGCTGGTACACCGACGAGTTCAGCTTCATCCAGCCTGACGGCTCCTACAAGGAGGACGTCGAAGGCCTGGCCGACACCATCGCCAAGGCCCGCGCCGCCGCCCCGAACCAGCCGAAGCTCATCAAGGTCGACACCCTGATCGCATGGCCGACCCCGGGCAAGACCAACGACCCGTCCTCCCACGGCTCCAAGCTGGGCGCCGAGGCCGTCGCCGGCCTCAAGAAGCTCCTCGGCTACGACCCGGAGGAGTCCTTCCACGTTGACGAAGAGGCCCTCGCCCACGCCCGCAAGGTCGCCGAGCGCGGTCTCGAAGCCCACAAGGAATGGGACGAGAAGTACGACGCATGGCGCAAGGCCAACCCGGACAAGGCTGCCCTGTACGACCGCATCAAGGCCGGCGAGCTTCCGGAAGGCTTCGACAAGGCCATCGATGACCTCGAGGCCACTTTCGAAGTCGGCAAGAACGTCGCCACCCGTGGCGCTTCCGGCTCCACTCTGAACGCCATCGCAGCCGTCATGCCGGAACTCTGGGGCGGCTCCGCCGACCTCGGCGGCTCCAATAAGACCGACCTCAAGGGCGCTGAGACCTTCGCCCCGGCTGAGTGCGCCACCAAGCAGTGGCCGAACTGCAGCAAGTACGGCCGTCAGCTCCACTTCGGCGTGCGCGAGTTCACCATGGGCACCATCACCAACGGCATCCTGCTGGGCTCCCACACCCGTCCGTACGGCGGCACCTTCTTCATGTTCTCCGATTACGAGCGTTCCGCCGTGCGTCTGGCCGCCCTCATGCAGATTCCGAACCTGTACGTGTGGTCCCACGACTCCGTCGCAGTCGGCGAAGATGGCCCGACCCACCAGCCGGTGGAGCATCTGGCTTCCTTCCGCGCCATCCCGCAGCTCGAGGTCGCTCGTCCGGCCGACGCTTACGAGACCGCTGAAGCCTACCGTTACTTCTTCGAGAAGAAGAACACCCTGCCGACCGCTATGGTTCTGACCCGTCAGGGCGTCCCGGTTCTCGCCGAGACCGCTGAGAAGGCCAAGGACGGCGTGAAGAAGGGCGCTTACGTGCTCGTCGACACCGAGGGCACCCCGGACGTCATCATCATGGCCACCGGTTCCGAAGTCCAGTGGGCTGTGTCCGCTGCCAAGACCCTGGCCGGCGAGGGCATCAAGGCCCGCGTCGTGTCCGTGCCGTGCGTGGAATGGTTCGAGGAGCAGGACGCCGAATACAAGGAGGCCGTGCTTCCGGCCGCCGTCAAGGCCCGCGTCTCCGTCGAGGCCGGCGTTGCCATGCCGTGGTACAAGTACCTCGGCTCCTACGGCAAGCCGGTGTCCATCGAGCAGTTCGGCCTGCAGGGTGATGGCGCTCAGAACATGATCGATCTGGGCATCACCGCCGAGCACGTTGTGGAAGCCGCCAAGGCCTCCATCGCGGAAGTCGAAGCCGCCAAGTGATGATACGGGGAGGGACACGACAGCATGTGCCCCTCCCCTTTCACCGATAAACAAGATTTGATCCAAAAAGGTATCAAGGAGAAAAAACAATGACTGAAGCAACTCAGCGCACCTCTGACTCCGGTGTCTCGATCTGGCTGGACGACCTGTCCCGCTCCCGCATCGAGTCCGGCTCTCTGCAGGATCTCATCGCCAACAAGAACGTTGTCGGCGTGACCACCAACCCGTCCATCTTCCAGAAGGCTCTGCACGAGGTCGGCCCGTACGATCCGCAGCTGAAGGAACTGGGCAAGGTCGACGTTGAGACCGCCGTGCGCGAGCTCACCACCACCGACGTGCGCAACGCCACCGACATCTTCCGTGAGGTTGCCGAGAAGTCCGATTTCGTTGACGGCCGCGTCTCCATCGAAGTGGATCCGCGTCTGGCTCACGAGACCGAGGCCACCGAGAAGCAGGCCGAGGAACTCTGGGCCAAGGTGAACCGTCCGAACGCCATGATCAAGATTCCGGCCACCCTCGAAGGCCTGCCGGCAATCACCGCCACCCTGGCCAAGGGCATCTCCGTGAACGTCACCCTGATCTTCTCCCTGGAGCGTTACGAGCAGGTCATCGACGCCTACATCGAGGGCATCGCCCAGGCTGACGCCAACGGCCACGACCTGAAGCACATCGGCTCCGTCGCTTCCTTCTTCGTCTCCCGCGTGGACACCGCTGTGGACAAGCTGCTGGAAGCCAACGGCTCCGACGAAGCCAAGGCTCTCGAGGGCAAGGCCGCTGTGGCCAACGCTCGCCTGGCTTACGAGCTGTTCGAGAACAAGTTCGCCAACGATCCGCGTTGGGCCGCTCTTGAAGCCAAGGGCGCCAAGAAGCAGCGTCCGCTGTGGGCCTCCACCGGCACCAAGAACGCCGCCTACTCCGACTGCAAGTACGTCGACGAGCTCGTTGCTCCGTTCGTCGTCAACACCATGCCGGAGAAGACCCTGAACGCTCTCGCCGATCACGGCAATGGCGCTCCGTCCATCAAGGGCACCTACGAAGAGTCCCACGCCATCATGAACAAGCTCGCCGATCTGGGCATCAACATCAAGGATGTCACCGACAAGCTGGAAGCTGACGGCGTAGCAGCCTTCATCAAGTCCTGGGACACCGTCCTCGCCGACGTCCAGGCTGGCATCGACCGCGTCAACGGCTGAATCATTCGCTGATACAGCACCGTTAAACGGATAAAAGCCGAGAGGTCTCCATCTTTTGATGGAGACCTCTTTTTCGTATGCCGAAATAATACGCGCAGAAGACATACGGAAAGACAAAAAGGCCGCGATATCAGATCGCGGCCATAATCGAAAGAAAAGCGAACCGAAAATCAAGCCTGCCAATACGTGCTGAAGAAGTCGCCGATTTCGCCGATGGTCTCCTTCAACATGCTGATGAGAGGCAGATAGACCACACGGAAGTGGTCCGGTTCCTGCCAGTTGAACGCACCGCCGTGGCTGATGAGGATATGCTTGTCATGCAGCAGGTCAAGCGCGAACTGCTCATCGGAATGGATGTTGAACTTCTTCACATCGATCTTCGGGAAGATGTAGAACGCCGCTTTCGGTTTGACCGCGGTGATGCCTGGAATATCGTTGAGCATGTTGTACACCAATTCGCGCTGATCGTAGATGCGGCCGCCGGGCACCAGATAATCCTTGACGCTTTGATGGCCGCCCAATGCGGTCTGCACCACCGACTGCGCAGGCACGTTCGAGCACATACGCATGTTGGCCAGCATGTTCAGACCCTCGATGTAATCCTTGGCGAGACGCTTGTTGCCGCTCAGCACCATCCAGCCGACACGCCAGCCGGCGATCATATGGGACTTCGACAATCCGGAGAACGTCACGCAGAACAGGTCAGGCGCAAGGGACGCGATGGAGATGTGCTCCAACCCATCCATGACCAGACGGTCGTAGATCTCATCCGAGAAGATCATGAGCTGGTGCTCTCGCGCAAGATCGACAATCTGCTGAAGCACTTCCTTCGGATACAGCGCGCCGGTCGGATTGTTCGGATTGATGATGACGATCGCCTTGGTCTTGTCGGTAATCTTGGAACGCATGTCGTCGATGTCCGGATACCATTCGGAATCCTCATCGCAGACGTAATGCACCGCGGTTCCGCCGGCCAGATTCACACAAGCTGTCCACAGCGGATAATCCGGCGACGGCACGAGTACCTCGTCGCCGTTGTCCAGCAACGCGGATAAGGACAGGTTGATAAGTTCGCTGACGCCGTTGCCGGTGTAGATGTCGTCGATGGACACGTTGGGGATGTTCTTCAGCTGCGCATACTGCATGATGGCTTTGCGCGCGGAGAACAGGCCCTTCGACGGCGAATAGCCTTCCGTGTCGGGCAACTGCTGCGACATGTCGTAGACCACTTCATCCGGCGTGCGAAAACCGAACGGTGCCGGATTGCCGATATTGAGTTTCAGGATGTGCGTGCCGGCGGCCTCCATGCGCGCGGCCTCGTCGGCGACCGGTCCACGGACGTCGTACAGCACGTTGTCGAGCTTGTGGGATTTCGTAAAAGTGCGCATGGTTCTTCCTTCTGTCGGTTGCTCGGATGCATCGTCAACATGGTCGGGCTGTTCACCGGCAAAATCCGGCAAAATCGCGGCATGCTCTTCCATGGGAACATCCTTGCCCATCAGCCAATCCTCGTTGACCCGCAGATACGCGGCAAGGAAATGCGCGATATCGGCACGGGGAACGGTTTTGCCACTGACGTATTGGCTCATATGGCTTTTGCCGAGCTTGATATTGAACTTTTCCGCAGCATGAACGAAATCAATCTGTTTAAGCTCGCGTAATGCCATGGCATCATTCAATCTGGTCGAGAATGATTCCGTCATGCCTATCCTTCCAGTTCAATTTAAACAAAAGCTAGTTCAAAGAATAGCACGACAGGGCACCAAGAAAGACAAAGAGTTCAATTTTGGTGGATGTGTTTCATGCCGCTGCATGAATGAGTTCAATTCCGTGAAAAGACTCCATGTGGGGGGGGCGGTCAAAGCAGATTGTTCTCAACCCATTGGGCCACGCCGTCATCGTTGTTCGAAGGGCAGATCTCATCGGCGATTTTCAACACGTCAGGATTCGCGTTGGCTACGGCCACTCCCCTGCCGGATTCACGAAGCATGGCGATGTCCACCAAATCGTCGCCGAATGAGACGGTCCGTGACAACGGCGTCGACATGCGATCGGCGAGGATGCTCAATGCATGCTCCTTATTGGCCTGCGGATTCATCAGCATCCACAGCGAGCCTTCGGAGATATGCACGTCGAAATCGTCGGGGATGAGCCGTCCCACACGCTTCCACTGCTCCTCGTTCGGGAACAGGATCAGCTTGTCCGCGGTGCCGTCCGGAACGTCATCGAAATCCGTGTATCGCCAGGTCTGCGTCTTCCAGTATTTCGTGACGTCGAAATTCGTGTACCTGACATCATCCATGACGATGCCCACTTCCATGTCAGGCAGTTCCTCCAGCAGGTACTTGCAGACCTCGCAGGCCCTTTTCGAAGAGAATCCGATCTTCTGCAGATGTCCGTCCTTCGGCAGTGTCGGTGAGGTGAGCATATCGTAATCGGACGAGACGGGGTTGAAATCCAACAGCGCCCCGTTGAGATAGGCGACGGCGTCAACCGGAAGCTTCTGCACGAACGAGTAGCCGGTGCTGACCGGTCGCGCGGTCTCCACCACGAATTTGATGCCGGCGTCGTGCATGCGGTTGATGCTGTCAATGGATCGTTGCGTCAGGAAACGGTCCTCGAAAGTCTCTCCGTCGTGCAGCAGTGTGCCGTCCAGATCGGCGACGACCATGGTCACGTCATCATAGGTGTTGTTTGTCGAAGTCATTTGAATCCTTTGCGGGAGCAATCTAGCCGGAGACAAGTTTGGCCCATGACCGTGAAGCCGGTCATGGGCCAAACCAAATTACGTCAATCAGATGAGGTTGAATTTCGTCATCAGACCGAGGGCGATGATGATGGCCACCCACAGCAATGCGATGATGACGGTCCAACGGTTCAGGTTCTTTTCCGCGACACCGGAGGAACCCGCGTTCTGGGTGAGTCCGCCGCCGAACATGTCGGACAAACCGCCGCCCTTACCCTTGTGCATAAGGATAAGCAAGGTGAGCAAGAGGCTGAGGATGACAAGAAGAATCTGCAGCACAAGCTTGACAGTAGCCATAGCGGACACGGGTGAACCTCCAGTTCGTAAACACTGTTTCTGATAATAGCGCATGGTGTTGAAAAAATCGAGCGTCCAACCATGCTTTTTAAAAGTTTTCAGGCGGTTGTTTCCAATGTCAGCTTGCAGATGCGTGTGAGTTCATCGACCTTCAACGCGGAGCCGCCGATCAGGAAGCCGTCCACATCCGGCTCGTTGATCAGTTCCACCGCGTTTTTCGAGGACACCGAACCGCCGTACAGGATTCGCACCGTTTCGCCGACCCGTGTTCCGAACGTATCGGACAGGTCGTTTCGGATCGCCCTGGCCGCGTCCTGTGCCGACTGAGGCGTAGCCACCATGCCGGTGCCGATCGCCCATACCGGCTCGTACGCCACAATCAGCTTCGCGGCCTCCTCATCGGACAGGTCCCGCGTCACGTCGTGCACCTGGCCGACCGCGAAATCGAGCTCTATGCCTTTGCGCCGTTCCTCGTAGCTTTCTCCGACGCAAAGTATCGGCTGCATGCCGGCAGCAAGCACGGCCCTCACCTGGTCGACGATGTTCGCGTCGTCTTCGGGATGGTATTTGCGTCGTTCCGAATGGCCGACGATCACGTACGAGCAGCCGAGATGGGCGATCATATCGGCGGAGACGTCGCCGGTGAACGCTCCCTGCGAGGTGACTGAGACGGCTTGGGCCCCGTAGCGGATTTTCAGATTGTCCGATTCGACGGCGACCTGCACGCTGCGGAGTGAGGTGAATGACGGCATCAATGCGATTTCGCAACGTTTGTAGTCGAAATGGATGGCCCGAAGATTCCATGCAAGCTGCTGTACGAAATACGTCGCTTCAAGATGATCGAAATTCATCTTCCAGTTTCCGGCCACCAAAGGAATCCGTTTCGGCCCCATAATATTCGTCGTCTCCCGTCCGTGCTCGTCAAAGCGAAAGGTCGTTCTTGTGACATTGTATGCGAAATACGCAAAAGGTGCTCCCCCACCCACTGATGAGGAAGCACCCCTTCATGATTCTGAGATCAGTCGAGCACCTTCAGGCCCGGCAGTTCCTTGCCCTCGAGGAACTCGAGGGAGGCGCCGCCACCGGTGGAGATGTGCGAGAAGCCATCCTCCGGGAAGCCGAGGTTGCGCACTGCGGAAGCGGAATCGCCACCACCGACGATGGTGAATGCGCCGGCAGCAGTGGCATCGACGAGAGCCTGGGCCACGGCCTTGGTGCCTTCAGCGAAGGTCGGGACCTCGAACACGCCCATCGGGCCGTTCCACACGACGGTCTTGGAATCGACGATCTTGTCGTGGAAGAGCTTCTGGGATTCCGGACCGATGTCCAGACCCATCTTGTCGGCCGGAATGGCGTCGGCGGCCACGACTTCCGGAGCGATGTCCTCATCGGATTTCGGGAAGACCGGGTTGATGACGACATCGGTCGGCAGCACGAGTTCGACGCCGTTCTTCTCGGCGCGCTCCATGTAGCCCTTGACGGTTTCGATCTGGTCCTCTTCCAGCAGGGAGGTGCCGACCTCGTAGCCCTTGGCCTTGAGGAAGGTGTACGCCATGCCACCGCCGATGACCAGACGGTTGGCCTTGTCCAGCAGGTTGTCGATCACGCCGAGCTTGTCGGAGACCTTGGAGCCGCCGAGCACGACGGTCAGCGGACGCTCCGGGTTCACGGTGGCGCGGGACAGTGCCTTGACTTCCTTCTCGACCAGCAGGCCAGCGGCGGCCGGCAGATCGGCGGCGACGTCGTAGTTGGAGCCCTGTGCGCGGTGCACGACACCGAAGCCGTCGGACACGAAGACTTCGCCGAGGGCGGCGATCTTCTTGGCGTATGCGGCACGCTCCTCCGGATCCTTGCTGGTCTCTTCCGGATTGAAACGGACGTTCTGCAGCAGCACGACATCACCATCGCTCATCGCGGCGACCTTGGCCTGCGCGTCCTCACCGTAGGTATCTGCGGCCAGCGGAACGGTGATGCCGAGCAGCTCGCCGAGACGGGCGGCGACCGGAGCCAGGGACAGTTCCGGAACGACCTTGCCCTTCGGACGGCCGAGGTGGGCCATCAGAATGACCTTAGCGCCCTGTTCGCGCAGAGCCTTGATGGTAGGCAGGGCGGCCTTGATGCGACCATCATCGGTGATCGTGGTGCCGTCCAGCGGAACGTTGAAATCGGCGCGAACCAGAACGCGCTTGCCCTTGAGATCTCCAAGATCCTTGAGTGTCTTCATGTATATCCTTTCCTAGCCGCTTGTAAGCGTGGAATGGCCATATTGCCACTTACGCATAATACAAGCCCAAACGAACAAAAAACACCATACGACGGAAAAGTCGCATGGTGTTTTGTTTCCGGAAACGAAAATCAGGCCGCTTGACGGCGTGCCTTCTCCGTTTTCTCAGCCAATTGCAGCAGTCGACGGATACGTCCGGCGATCGCGTCCTTGGTGATTGGCGGGTCGGCGAGACGGCCCAGCTGCTCAAGGGACGCGTCGGCATGGTCGAGTCGGAGCTGGCCGGCGGATTTAAGATTGTCCGGAACGTCATCGCCGAGGATTTCAAAGGCCTGGCGGACCTTATCGCAGGCTTCCGCGGCGGCCTTGGCGCTACGGCGCATGTTGGCGTCATCGAAGTTCGCCAGACGGTTCGCCTTGCCTCGGGCCTCTCCGTCGGAACGCTTTCCGGTCCATTCGCGGGCGGAATGAGGGGCGCCCATGAGGATGAGCATGCGTTCGATGGCATCGGGGTCGCGCAACGTCACACGTTCGGAGCTGCGCAGCTTACGCGGCTTGGCGGTGATGCCGAGACGACGCGCGGTGGAGACCAGCGCCAGCGCGGCCTCATGATTCGGACATACGATTTCGAGATAGCTGGCCTTGCCCGGGTCGGACAGGTGTCCGCCTGCGAGGAACGCGCCACGCCAGGCGGCCTTGATCTGGGCGATCTTGCCGTTGATGATGTCGCCCGGCAGACCCAGCACCATGTTTTTGGTGTAACGGCTGTACAGGCCGGTCTGCAGCACCAGAGCCGCGCTGCCCTTGGGGACGCGGACTATGAAGCGCTGCACCACGCCGGTCGGCGTCTGCCTGGAAACGGGGGTAAGCGTGGCTTCGTGGCCGTACAGATTTCTGATGGTGTCCTGCAGCCATATGGCCGCGTCTTGGGAATCAAGCTGCGCCTGCACGAGAATGTGGTGATCCACCGAGTGCAAACCATTGCCGAATCGAATCATCGCAGTCGCCTGTGCCTTTTTGGCGATGGGCAACTCGTTGTCGATTGCGGCCAGCTCGCTTTTGACGTCATCCAGAAGAGCCAAGAGCCAACCTCCTACTTTCCTGTTCTTCCCTATAATTTCAGGCGAGTCGCGGACTCGACCCGCACTGCTACCGGCTTACTGTGATACCGAATAACTTGGACAAAGCCGGCAGCTTTTCTTTGTATTTGGATACTGTCTTCTCACAATGCGGTCATCAATCGGCCGAACGCTTGTCCAGCTCGCGGGCCGATACGGAGACCGTGAGACCACGCGCACGCAGGCGCTTGGCCAAGGCCTCGCTCATGGCCACGGAACGGTGCTGGCCGCCGGTGCATCCGAACGCGATGGTCACATAGTGCTTGTCTTCCTGCGCATAACCTTCGATGGCGATGGCGATGGCTTTCTCGTAGGCGTCAAGGAACTCCTCCGCGCCCTCGCTGGAGAGCACGTAGTCGCTGACCGGTTTGTCCTTGCCCGTCAGCGAACGAAGCTCCGGCACCCAGAACGGGTTGGGAAGGAACCGGACGTCCGCCACGAAATCGGCGTCTATCGGAATGCCGTATTTGAATCCGAAACTGAAGATATGCACGGAAACCGTGGTCGGTCCGGAACCAAGCAGACCCTCGTACAGTTTCGTGGACAGCTGATGGATGCTCAATGCCGAGGTGTCGATGACGATGTCGGCGTGCTCTTTGAGGTTCTTCAGCAGGTCGCGTTCCTCAAGGATGCCGTCGATCAGACGATTGCCCTGCTGCAGCGGATGGGGCCTGCGCACGGATTCGTAGCGCTTGATGAGCACCTCGTTGCTGGCGTCGAGGAACAGGATGCGGGTCTTCACCCCAAGATCGTCCAGATGGCTCAGCACGGCGGACAGGTCGTCGAAATAGTCACGTGACCTCACGTCGATGACCGCGGCGAGTTTGTGGATGTTCGAACCGGAGCTGGTCATCATGTCCACCAGCGGGACAAGCAGTTTCGGCGGCATGTTGTCGACCACATACCAGCCCATGTCCTCGATGCTGTTGGCCGCGTGGGACCGGCCCGCGCCGCTCATGCCGGTGATGAGCAGCACTTCGAAGCCTGCGGCCGGAGAAGGCGCGCTCGTATGCCTGCCTGCCTGGTTGACGGCGTTGTTCTTTTCGTTCATCACAGGGCCTCCTTAAGCGCGGAGCGCATGGCATGCTCCAATGCTTCGACTTTCTGATGGCTGGTGGGCTCGGTCGGCGGATCGTTGTCCCATATGCCGGTCATCAGCCAGACTTGAATCATGGCTTGGTACAGCAGCATCTCCTCGCCGCCGATGGCGGTGCCGCCGCATGACCTCCAGGCCTGCATGAGCTTGGTCGGGCGGGGATCATAGACCACGTCGAGTAGCGTGCCGTTCGTGACTATGCCGGCTGAGGCAAACGCCTCGGCGATCGGATCGGCGGCAAGGCCGGGGATGGTGTTGATGACGACGTCCGCATGGGACAGCAGATTCGCCGCATGGTCCATGGCGACGATGCTTATGGAGCCGACGCCCATATGGCTTTCCGCCAATGGTTCAAGCGCCTCGTTCTTATCGGGATGGCGTGCCACGACGGTGACATGTCCAATGTGGGGCATCTCGGTGCAGGCCGCCAAAGCCGAGGTGGCGGTGTTGCCATTGCCGATGATCACCGCCTCGCCGTCTTGTCCAGAATCCATCCGCATGCCACGTGCCCGATACGAGTGCTCGAAGGCGAGCTCAATTCCCTTCACATCCGTGTTGTAGAGCCTGATCGCAGGGATGGCGGCGTTCTTATCGTTCGCGCCAGACCAGTCGAAGACGGCGGTGTTGGCCACCTTCAGCTCTTTCGCCCACGCGTTGCATGGCACGCCATATGGCTGGATGGTCTTCTTCAACGGCATGGTCAGGCTCAGTCCCGCCCAGATGGAATCAAGCGACTCCAAAAAATCCTCAAGCTCCGTCTCGCCGACCTCGTGCCTGCCATACGACCAGCTGTCAAGTCCTAGAGCTCGATAGGCCGCATTATGCAATACAGGGGAAAGCGAATGCGCGATGGGTTTGCCAAGGACCGCGCACCGATGGTCCACCTCGGTCATGTTCCCTCCCTTACTCTCACCATTCATCATGCTAGCAACGCAGAAGCGATTGCTCGTTACAGATTCTATTTCTTTTCATCTTTCGGACTGTTTCCATCCGATTTCACTGTTCGGAGGGCATCCTCCGCCTTCGAAGCAATGTCAACGGACGAATGCAATGCCTGGTAAATGTTCTCGGCCTTGGCATGGCCGATGCCTTTGACCTGTTCGAAATCCTCCACGCTCGCCTCACGCATGGCGCGTACGGAGCCGAAATGGTTGAGAAGCCGTTTCTGATAGGCTTCGCCGATGCCGGGAATGTCGTCCAAAGCGGAACGCAAAGCTCCTTTGCGTCTGGTCTGACGATGGTAGGTGATGGCGAAACGATGCGATTCGTCACGCACCCGCTGCAGCAGATACATGCCTTCGGATTGTCGCTTGAGGATGATCGGATAGTCGTCATCCGGCACCCAAACCTCCTCAAGACGCTTCGCCAATCCGCAGACGGCCACATCGTCCACGCCGCAGTCGGCAAGCGCCTTGGCCGCCGCCATCACCTGCGGTTTGCCGCCATCGACCACGACCAGATTCGGCTTATAGGCGAAATGGCGACGGTTGGTGTTCTGCTGCATGGCATCCGTTTCAGGACCATTCGTGCCATCCGACCTATCATTTTGCGTGGCCATCCGACGCTCGTTGTCCATGCTTTCCCCGGAATCGCCGGCGATGTTGCCATGGCGGAAACGACGGGTCAACGTCTCATACAATGCGCTCAAATCATCCAACGCGCCCTGCCCGTCCGCACCTCGGATGGCGAAACGGCGGTACTCCGACTTTTTCGCGATCGCGTCTTCGAACACCACCATGGACGCTACCTGGAATGCGCCGCCGACTGTGTTGGAAATGTCGTAGCATTCAATGCGCAACGGCGCCTGTTCAAGCCCAAGAGCCTTCGTCACATCGTTCATCGCATCGGAACGTGCGCCCATATCGCTGATACGGCTCATCTTGCTGCGTGCCAACGCCTGCTTGGCATTGTCGTTGGCACGGTCCATAAGCTGTTTCTTGTCGCCTCTGCTGGCTACACGGATGGTGACGGCCGCTCCACGCAATCCGCTTAGCCATTGCTCAAGCCCTGCGCTGCGCGACGGTTCGATTGGAACGATCACCTCACGGGGAACAGGCGCGATTGGAGCCAGCAGGTCGGCACGTCCCGTCTGCTCCTGACGTTCGTTGCGTTCCTTCGTGGCCTGCGCACGGGCGATAGCATCCGTTGCGGTCACGGTCTGTGTCGAACCGATCGCATTGCGCCGCTCGGTCACGACGGTCGAATCGGAGACGGCCGCGCTCTCCCCCGTGGTTTCCGAATATACCTGAGTGATCAGATCGGCGATCAACTCCGCGTCGCTCACATCTTCGACTCGCTCCACACTCCAGTTACGTTCGCCGCGAATTGATCCGGACCGCACGAAGAACGCGTGCACGCTGGCTTCAAGCTCGTCGGACGCGATGCCGAACACGTCGGCGTCGACATCCGAATCGAACACGACGGCGTTCTGCTGGACCACGGTCCCGAGCATTTGGATCTGATCGCGCAGCCGGGCCGCCTTCTCGAATTCCAGTTCGGCGCTCGCCTGCTTCATGTCGCGGGTCAGTTGGGCGATATACGATTTGCCGATTCGGCCGGTCATCACGCCGACAAGCTGCTCGCACATCCTGCGATGCTCGTCAGCGCCGATACGGTTCACGCATGGAGCGGAGCATTTGCCGATCGATGCCAACAGGCATGGACGGCCCGTCAACTGCGCCTTGTGGAACACGTTCTTCGAGCATGTGCGCACGGGAAACGTCTTCAGCAACGCGTCGAGGCTGTGCCGAAGATCCCATACCTTGGCGTACGGGCCGAAATATCTGGTATCGCGACGTTTGCGGCTGCGAGTCACCCATACGCGTGGGATGCGTTCGCCTGATGAGATGGCCAGATACGGGTAGGTCTTGTCATCGCGGAACACCACGTTGAATCGTGGGTCGAACTCCTTGATCCACGTGTATTCGAGTGTGAGCGACTCCAGTTCCGTACCCACTACCGTCCATTCGAGGCTGCGAGCCGTCAACACCATGGTCTGGGTGCGTGGATGCAGCTGGTAGAGCGGCTGGAAGTAGTTCGTCAGCCGGTTGCGCAGGTTCTTGGCCTTGCCAACGTAGATGACGCGCCCCTCGCCGTCACGCCACTTGTATACGCCCGGCTGCGCGGGAATGTCGGAGGTTTTCGGACGGAACAGGTCGCGAGTATCCCCCAACAGGGGCGCGCCGTTCTTGTTCACTCCCCTGCCGTCGGATTGGGTGCCGGCGTCCGATACTGCGGTTTCCCGTAACGCATCCGCCGTTTTGCGCCACACGTCCGGACTGTGTCGTTCGAAATCAGTCACAGCATATCCCTAAGGAACTTGCCCGTCCACGACTGTTCGCATTGCGCGACCTGCTCCGGCGTGCCTTCGGTGACGATGGTGCCGCCGCCGTCACCGCCTTCCGGCCCCAGATCGATGATCCAATCCGCGGATTTGACCACGTCGAGATTGTGCTCGATGACGATGACGGTGTTGCCCTTGTCCACCAATCCCTGCAATACGAGCAGCAGTTTGCGTACGTCCTCGAAATGCAGGCCGGTGGTCGGCTCGTCGAGGATGTACACGGTTTTGCCGGTGGAACGCCGTTGGAGTTCCGTCGCGAGTTTCACGCGCTGCGATTCGCCGCCGGACAGCGTCGGCGCCGGCTGGCCGAGCCGGATATAGCCGAGACCGACCTGCACCAGGGTGTCCAGGTAACGCGAGATGGACGGGTACGCCTTGAAGAACTGCGCGGCCTCCTCGATGGGCATGTTCAGCACGTCGGCGACCGATTTGCCGTTGTACTTCACTTCGAGAGTCTCGCGGTTGTAGCGCTGGCCGTGGCATTCCTCGCAGTCCACGTACACGTCCGGCAGGAAGTTCATTTCGATTTTCAACGTGCCGTCGCCGTGGCATGCCTCGCAGCGGCCTCCCTTGACGTTGAACGAGAACCGTCCGGGACCATAGCCGCGCACCTGCGCTTCGGGCGTCTTGGCGAACAGCGTGCGGATTTTGTCCCATACTCCCGTATAGGTGGCGGGATTGGAACGCGGAGTGCGGCCGATCGGATTCTGGTCGACGTGGATCACCTTGTCGCACTGGTCCACGCCTTCCACGCGCGTGTGCTTGCCGGGCACGATGCGCGCGCCGTTCAGCTTGTCCGCAAGCACCGGATAAAGGATCTGGTTGACCAGCGTGGATTTGCCGGAACCGGACACGCCCGTCACGCAGGTGAACACGCCCAGCGGGAAATTGACGTTCAGGTTCTTGAGGTTGTTCTCGCGGGCTCCGACCACGCGCAGCTGCTTGGTCTTATGCGTCTTGCGGCGTGCGGCGGGCACTTCGATCTTCCGTCGGCCGGCGATGTAGTCGCCGGTGATGGAGCGTGGCGCTTCGGTGATTTTTCTGGCGGGGCCGGAATACACGACCTCGCCGCCATGTTCGCCGGCGCCCGGACCGATGTCGATGACCCAGTCCGCGTTTCTGATGGTGTCCTCGTCATGTTCGACGACGATCAGCGTGTTGCCGAGGTCGCGCAAATGATGCAATGTGCCGATCAGCCGTTCGTTGTCACGCTGATGCAGGCCGATGGATGGTTCGTCCAGCACATACATGACGCCCACCAGGCCGGAGCCGATCTGGGTGGCCAGGCGGATGCGCTGCGCCTCGCCGCCCGACAGGGTCTTCGCCGCACGCGACAACGTCAGATAGTTCAGGCCGACATCGTTGAGGAAGCCGAGGCGTGCGCGGATCTCCTTGACGACTTCGCCGGCTATCTGCGCGGCCGAGCCTTCGAGTTCTAGGCCGTTGATCCATGCGAGGCTCCGTTCGGCGGACATGTCGCACACGTCCGCGATGGACTCGTCGTCCACGGTGACGGCAAGCACTTCCGGACGCAGACGCCGCCCATGGCACGCCTGGCATGGCACCTCGCGCATGTACGACTCGTAATACTGCTTCATCTGGTCGGAATCGGTTTCGTCATGCCGGCGCATCAACGTGCGCACCACGCCTTCGAAACCGGTGGAATACTCGCGCATGCGACCCCAACGGTTGCGGTACGAGACCTGCACCTTGAAATCGCGGCCATACATGATGGCGTCGCGCGCGTCCTTGGGCAGATCCTTCCAAGGCGTGTCCAGGTCGAAGCCCATCTCATCGCCGAGTCCCTCAAGCACATGGCGGTAGTATTCGCCGGTGCCTTTGGTCATGCCCCACGGTTCGATGGCGTTCTCGTTCAGCGTCTTGTCCGGATCGGGAATGACCAGTTCGGGGTCGATTTCCAGCTTGTATCCGATACCCGTGCATTCAGGGCAGGCGCCATACGGCGCGTTGAAGGAGAAGGTGCGCGGTTCGATCTCGTCGAGTTCCAGCTGATGGCCGTTCGGGCAGGCGCGTTTCTCGGAGAACGGCTTGCGACGGTCCGGATCCTTCTCGTCCAAATCGACGAAATCGGCGACGACCACGCCTTTGGAAAGCTTCAACGCCGTTTCGATGGAATCGGTCAGACGCTGGCGGATACCGTCCTTGACCACCAGACGATCCACCACCACTTCGATGGTGTGCTTCTTCTGCTTGGCGAGCTTGATGTCATCGGACAATTGCCGCATCTCACCGTCGATCAGCGCACGCGCGTAACCATCGCCACGCAGCAGTTCGAGCAGATCCTCGAATTCGCCCTTGCGGCCGCGCACGACCGGCGCGAGAATCTGGAAACGCGTGCGTTCCGGATACTTCAGCAACGTGTCCACCATCTGCTGCGGTGTTTGCGCGCTTACCAGGGCGCCGCATTCCGGACAATGCGGAATGCCGGTGCGGGCGAACAGCAGTCGCAGATAATCATAGATCTCGGTGATTGTGCCGACCGTCGAACGCGGATTGCGGTTCGTGGTCTTCTGGTCGATCGAAACCGCGGGGCTCAGCCCCTCGATGAAGTCGACGTCCGGCTTGTCCATCTGCCCCAGAAACTGGCGCGCGTACGCCGACAGCGATTCGACATACCTGCGCTGGCCCTCGGCGAACAGCGTATCGAACGCCAACGAGGATTTGCCCGAACCCGACAGGCCGGTGAACACCACCATGCGGTTGCGAGGAAACTCCAAGTCCACGTTCTTGAGATTGTGCTCGCGAGCGCCTTGGATGGTGATTTTGAGGTCGTTGGGTAGGTGGGTGAGGTCTGCTATGAGTGAGTCGCCTGTTGTTTTCATGGGGGCTTTTTTGATTTCGCGTGTGAGGAATGCGTCGCTGGTGAGTACGCGTTCGACCACGACTTCGTTGTGTGTCGTGTTGTTGCGTTTGGTTGTCATGGTGTTCTTCCGCTTGGTGTTGCCTGTTCTGTTGTATAGGATAGCGTATTTTTGTTGTGGTTTCGAACAGGTGTTCTATTTGGTGTTGTTGTTTGGTATGTCGTTGCCGGGTATGTCGATTGGCCAGTGGTGTTGGTCGTGCAGGATGGTTGTGGCGTCGCGTATGGGGATGCGTTCCTGTTCGATGCGTAGGTATTGGATGTCTGTTCCTGTGCAGAGTGTTTCATAGAGTTTGCGTTCTTCGGTGGTGAGTCCGGGTGTGGGTTGTGGGGTTTGTGTGGTGAGGGGTTTGTTTTTGGCGTCGAGTTGGGTGCCGTATTGTTCGTATGTCCGGTATGCGGTGGTGTCCATCAGTATGGATGTGCATGGGATGCCGGTGGCGCGTAGTTTGGAGAGGATGTCGAGTCCGTTGGCGTCCATGTCGCCCCAGTAGATGATGTTGGGGATGGTGGTGAGCCATGGCAGGAGTGTTGTGATGTGTGATGTTGCGGCGTATCCGTTGCCGAGGATGCAGATGGCGTGTTCGACGGTGGGCATGGCCTGGTAGGTGTCTTTGTTTTCGATGATGATGGCGTGTTCGATGTCGGTTGGCTGGTTGCGGACCCATGGTTGGGTGACGATGAGGTCGGGTTGGTCGTGGTGTTCGGCGTCCATGAGGCGTAGTCGGAGTTCGTTCGGGCGTTCCTGGAAGGTGAGGTTGTCTTGTCCGGTGAGCTGGCATATCGCTTTGCGGCGTTGGGAGTTGGGTGCGCCGAGCCATTTGGCGCTGAATCCTGGGATGGGCGCCATGCGTGGGGTCATGGTGTGGCAGTCGTGGTTTGCGAAGTAGTGGGCGGCTTGGATGACGAGGTGGAAGTCGGTGTCGTCGTGGTCTTTGAGGGTTTTGGCGACGTTCATGGCGTTCGCCGGTTCGAGGCCGAATTCTTTGGCGAGCGCGCTCATGCGGTCGTGTTCGCGTAGGTAGCGTTCGCGGGTTTGTTTGGTGGCGATGCGGAGGGCGGTGTCGAGGTCGGGTATGGTCACGGAGTCGATGAGCGGGCTTTTTTGTTGGATGAGTCCGCTGGAGACGATTTTGGTTTTCTCGCTGGTTTCGCAGTGGTGTTGCCGCGCCCAGTCGCGGATGGTTTCGTTTTGGGCGCGGATTTGGTTGTAGTGCTGCTCCAGTTCGGCTTGTTTGGGCAGTCGGATGGTTTTGCGCAGCGGCCAGGATTCGTCGGTGTCGTACATGTGCCTGGTGAGGTGGGCGTCGACGTATTCGTCGAGTTTCCGGCGGATGTCCGTTTCGCCTGTGGTGTTTCTGGCCGCTGCCATATTATGCCTCCGTCGCGGGTTGCGTCTGCTCGACGGTGGCGTCTTGTGTTTCGGCTTGCGTTGCCGGCTCGCGGTCGAGCTCCTGCAGGTACGAGTTGCCGGTTGCGGGATCCTTGTATGCCACGTACGCCTTGTCTGCGATGCTGAGGATCTCGGCGGTTTTGCTTTCCGGCGCGGATACGATGATCTGGAAGCCGAGGCGCGGCAGCACGGTCAGGGCGCGTTTCGTGTAGCGTCCGTCGGCTTTGATGAGGGCTTCGTCCAGGAACAGCGTGGTGTAGGTGGGCTTGCCGGTCAGGTCGCCGCCGAGCAGGTAGATCAGGGCCGCGCCGTAGACGAACGAGGTGAGTTCCTGCAACGCGCCGCCGGACTTGCCGCCGGTGGAGCTGATGCGTTCGTCGGGCAGATCGTTATGGTGCACGATCGCGTAGAACGAGCTGCGCACGCGTGGATCGAGGTTGCGCGCACCGTATTCCTTGATGCCGTTCGTGTCGCGGATCTGGCCGAGTTCCGCCTGGAGCCTGCCGATGAACGTTTCGCAGCCTGCGAACGCCTTGCGCGTCTCCATGGGATTGCTGCGCGCGTTGCGTGTCCAATCGTCGAGCTTCGACATGATGCGGCCCAACGAGGATTTGAACTGCCGGTCGATCGGGTGGAAGTCCACGTGGAGCGAGAGCCTGCCGCCGCGGGGGCCGAACTGTTGGCCTTTGAGCATGCCGTTGATGCGGTCGAGCTGCTCCCTGACGTTCTCCTCGTCGGTGTTGAACGCGCGGTTGAGCTGTTGGAAGCTCATATACAGCTTTTCGACGCTGTTCGCATACTCCTCGTCGGTCGCGGCGCGGGTGACGAGCATGTTGAGGTTCTTGAGCTCGTCAAGGAAATACGGATAGTCCTCCACGCTCGCCATGACGGTGTCGCCCTCCGTGGAATGGTGCTTCAGATAGTCGCCCATGGCGCGTTCCGTGTCGGCGCGCAATTGGACGGCACGCTCGTCGATCTGCTGGAGTCTCGCACGCACGGTGTTGCCGATTCTGCGCAGCACGCGCACGTCGAACGGCGCCGTCCCCTCACGGTCGAAACCGCCGGCGATGCGCTGCGGCCGTTCCTGCGGACGCGACGTGTCGAAACAGGTCTCATACGTGTCGGCCAGCAGATTCGACACCATGTCGGACAATGCGGCATCGTCGAAATCGGAGTCGCCATGCATGTCGAGCCATGCCTGTTCGGCCTGGACGGCATGCTGCGCGTTTTCCAATTCCGCTTCGGCACGGTACCTGTTCTTGCCCTCGTCGTCCTTCTGCCGTAGCAGCTGTTTCAACTCGTCCTGCAATTGTGCCAGTTCCGGATCGCTTTCGATCCGTTCGATCTGCAGACGGATCCGTTCCGCCTTCGTCTCGAGCCCGTCCACGTCGATCTTGCCCCATGGCAGATCCGCGACGGTCAATGCGAGCTCATGCTCGTCCTGCAGCAGAGTCATGGCGTTGGCCATCTGCCTGCCGCGGCGGTCGGCGTCCTCCAACGCCCGTTCCGCCCCGTCAAGCTGGCGTTCCAATTCGGCCAGATACCGTTCGTTCACGAAGCCGATGACCTGACGCAGGCCTTTGACGCCATGGAATCCACGGTCGCCGGATTTGATCTGCCCGTCGACCTGCACCTGCCGTTCGGCCCGGTCCATGTCGTCGATCGCCTCCACGCAACGCGCGTCGAACCGTTGCGACGCGGTCTGCTCCTTCAACCATCCGACGAACGGCGAATCCTCCTTGTACCGCAGCTTCGACGACATCCACCCCTCGTTGCAGGCCGAATCGTATTGCGCGTCGGTATCGACGAAACGCCAGGCACGCCGCGTCATACGCGTCGGATCGATCGCGCTGACCTTCGCGGCGAACCCCTGCTCATGCCGCTTGTCCACGAGAATGGTCTGCGCGATGGGCGCGTACGTGACGTCCATCGCCAGACGCCATTGCTCGTCCCCCTCGTCCACGTCCATCAGTTCGGCCACGTACGGCAGTTCCGTCTCGTCCAAGCCCGTCGCCCGTGCGATGAGCGTGCGCGCATGGTCCATGTCGTCGCTGATGCGCGTCCTGTGTTCGATCTTGCGCCGGTAATCCTGCCTCAACAGGTCGCGTTCGCCCTGCCGGGCGTGACGTTCCACCACCATCCGCTGGTATTCGGATCGCGCGTCTTCCAAACGCTTGTCGTACGTGTCGAGCGACAAGGCGAGCGCGGCGCGTTTGGCGTTCCATGTCTGCTCGTCGGCGGGGAGTCTGCCTTCGACGCGTTCGAACCGTTCGGCGATGGCGTGCCGTTGTCTGCGCGCCTCGTCGGCGTCCTGGCGTGCGCGTTCGAAGTCCTTGCCGAGTTGCTGCAGGCTGCCGCCGTCGATGCCGTTCATGCGTTCTTTGACGGCTTCGATTTGCGTGTCGAGTTCGTCGATGCGCTGCTGAGACCGGTCGATGGCGTCCTGGGATTCCTTGGCTTTGCGTTGCGCCGATGGCAGTCCGGCGCGTACTTCGCTGGCCATGCGCGACCATGTCCATGCGGCGAGCGTCGTCTCGCCTTGCTCGCGGTCGGGGTCGATGGGCGTGTATTCGCGGCGTTCGCTGGCTTGTTTGGCGTATTCGCCGTAGCGGGCTTGTATGTCCTGCAGGATGGCGACGCGTTCCATTTTGTCTTCCATGCTGTGGAAGTTCTCGCTGAACCGGTTGTAGTCGTCGACGGTTTCGCGGGCGAGCCGGATGGATTCGGGCACGTCGAGCACACCCTGTTTGAAGATGTCGTCGAGTTTGGAGGGCGCGTCGGCGGATTGGATCTTGTGCAGGAGCCTGCATGCTTCGGCGCTTAGGCCCATGTCCTGCCAGATGGAGGCGTGGAACGCCTGCGCGTTGACGTGCGTCGTGCATCCTGGGTAGGTCTGTTCCATCAGTCCTCGCGTGAATGACGTGTCGCGGTGCCGGTCCATGAGGCGCGGGTCGATGGTCTGGTTCCAGGTGACGTATTGGCGGCGCAGTCCGTCCGGCCCGTCGCCTGCGGTCAGGTAGAGGAATTTTGCGCAGGACAACAGTCCGCCGTCGCTGCGGTTCGCGTATGTGTCGACGATCGCGCCCCAGATGTTCTGCGGGGTGCCGTCCGCGTCCCTGCCGCGCAGGAAGATCGGGGTCTCACCGTTTTCGCCGTCGCTGATGCCGATCATGCCGCGCAGGTACGTGTAGTCGTTGCGTTCCGAACGTCCCGAATTCGACGCCTTATTGTAGGGGGTGCCGGATGGGTAGAGCAGCGAGATCTGCGCGTCGACGAGCGTGGATTTGCCCGATTCGCTCGCGCCGGCGAGCAGGGTCACCGGCATCGCATCGTCCATGGACGGGCGGAACACGTGGTAGCCGCCGTAGGAGCCCCAGTTGACGATCTGCCGGCTTTGCAGCATCCAACGGTCGGAAACGATTTTCATGCCGTCTTCCATCAGTGTTCCCCCCCATCAAAAGCGTCATCGGCCGAATCGAAATCGAACGCGTCCTGCTCGACGCCGGATGAAACCGTCCCGGTCGAATCGGAAGTATCGCCACCATCCGCGCCGATGGACGAATCGTCATAACCATCGCCATCCGCGTCTTTCATACCATCGCCGTCCGTATCATCGGAGCCGAGCCACCGGTCGGCGAGCTTCTGGTCGAGCACCATCGGCACCAATGGCGTGAGCACGTACATGTTCTCGTCCCCCGTTTCCGCGAGATACCCGTAGGTGCGCATGCGCGAGATGACGGACGTGATCTTCTTCGCCGTGCCCTCCTCGTCGTTGCTGGCCGTGAGGAAGCCCGCTCCCGTGGCGAGCAGCGCGCGGATGTCGTCGAAGCTGATGAGCCAGTCGCCCGGCTTCGTCTTCTGGTTCTCGTACTCCAGCACCTTGATGCGCAAGGCCGCGAGCGTGGCGGCCTCCTCGCGGGTGAGGCTCACACGCGTCTTCAACGAGCGGATGTTCGTCTCCGCGTCCGTGACCGGCGACGCGTACATGATCCGGTATTTCGTGTTGTCGACCAGTCTGAGCATGTCGTTGTTCAACGACCGTTCCACGGCCTCACGGTACTGGCACGCCCTGTCGTACAGGCTGCCGTCGATGTAGCGTTCGCGTTTCAGCGCGATCGCGGCCATACGCGCCTCAAGAGGCATGTCTCCCGTATCCCCGTCGAACAATGCCGGCCTGTCCCTCGTCATATCCGGCCCTTCGGACGGCATGCCGGATTTCGGGCCTGTCTCCTCTTCGATGCCGATGCCAGTGTCGAATCCGTCGGTGTTGTCCGTCATGCTCATCCCTCCTCGATGATCTCGTCAAGCGCCGCCTCGGTGGTGAGGATCGGCCTGGTGCGCCACACGCGCTCGCCTCCGTCGATGGATACGCAATGCCATGCCACGGTTGCCGGTCCGTCCTGCGTGCGTAGGGCGCTTAGGAAGCCGATCAGCTCGCTTTCGCGCCGTTCCTCCCGGGGCAGCCGGTTGAAGCTCGCCGCGAAATCCACGAACCTGCCGTCCGCCGTTTTGACCGGATCGCGCCTGATGAGTCCGATCATGTGCGTCAGCCGCGGGCCGCACATCTCGACCATGGCCTTCAGGTCCGGCGCGTCGACGTTCGTCGAAGGCGCGTCGTCCAATCCGGCCGTGGCCGCGCGCGCCATCGATTTCGCGGGCCTGGACGGCAATGCCTGGAATTGCGCCGTGCCGGTGTCCGTACGGTATGGGCGTTCGTCCGAGCCGGGGTGCGTCTTCGCGTCGTCGCTGGCCCGCACGAACAGTCTGTGGAGCTTGTCGAGCATGGTGCGGTAATGCGTGTCGGTCTGCTGGCGCACCAGACGGCTCACCGCCTCGTCGGATATGCGGATCTGCCGGCGCACGTCCTCGATGCCCTCGTAGATGCGTTTGAGTTCGGCGCGTACCTGGGCGAGCAGGATGCCGGGCTCGCCCTCGAGATACGGGTTCTGGGCGATGTCTCGCACCGCCTCGTCGATTTCGCGGCGTCCCTCGTCGGTGACGATCACCTGGAACGCGTCCTCGAAACGCCGGCCGCTGTCGGATTCGTGGAACGACCTGTGGTATTCGTCATGGTAGGTGCCGAGCGCCTGCTCCACGCTGATGGAGCCCGACTGCATGCTTCGGCGCAGATTGTCGCCGTTGTCGCGTTCCTCGAGCGCCAGTTCGCGCAGGTCGATCGGCACGCCGCGCAGCGTGTTGTGGATGACGCCGATGATGTCGCCCACCTGTTGGGAGGTGAGCTTGTCCAACGTGTCGCTGTGCTTCAATTCGTCGATCTGCTTTTGCCGCTCCTCGATGTCGCGTTCGAGCAGGCGGATGCGTTCGCGGGGGTCGGCGGTCAGCTGCATGCGCGCATGCTCGATCTCCATGATGATGCTGTTGGCCTGCGCGCCGGACAGCGCTTTCGTGGTGTCCTCGAGCCGGTCGAGCGCCTCGATCGCACGGTGGGCGCGCGCCGTGAGACGGTACAGGTAGCGGTGGGCTGCGACGTCGAGCGAATTGGCGAGCCAAGCGTAGTCGCCTTCGCCTTCCTTCGTCAGCTGCTGCAGGATCGTGTGCGCGGCTTCCGCGGACGTCTGCCCTTCCTTGGGCGTGTAATCGCCCGTTTCCGCAAGTCGGGTCAGACTGCGGGAGAACCGTTCCTCGACGATCTCGCGTGGCAGCTCGCCGGTGAGCGGGTCGAACGTGGAGCGCAGCAGCGCGACGTACAGCATGGAATTGCCGCGCAGCAGCAATCGCAGCACCCCGGTCTCATACACGGGCCGGAGCCGTTCCATTTCCCGTCTTACATCCGCCAACGGCGTCCCGTCCTTCCCTTAGCCACAAGTTTCCCGATGCGCATCCATTGTAAGATAGCATGTCCGTTTTCCCGTGATCGCGGCGGGAAAACCGTCCGGCGCGAACGTCATTTGAAGATGACGTAGCGGCACAGCAGGAAGCCCCAGACCGCCTGCATGCCCATGGTGACGATCTTGACCACCATGGTGGGCCAGCCGAGCAGTCCGGGAATCCAGGCCATCATCAGGTTGGAGAACAGCAGGTTCCAGCAGTACATGGCCACGAACATGGCTATCGAACGCGCGTAGTTCGACGAGGATTTGAATGTGACGTTGCGGTTCATGACGTAGTTGAATGAGCCGGAGCAGAAGACGGCCACGGCATTCGCCAGACGGAACGGCAGGCCGGCCAGCTGAAGCACGGCGAACACGCCGAATTCCACGAAGGTCTGCATGACCGAAACGCCGCCATAGCTGAACAATTGTCTGACGATGCCGTTTTTCGGTTTTCCGTCCGTCGGCATGCGGTCTCCTCCCGGTCGTCTCAAACGCTACGGCTGGAAAGCATAGTCACACATGTGGCTACGGACGCGCCGGAGGCGTTTCGGCCCGGCGGAATGAAAAAACGGAAGGACGCCCCTTCCGGAGTTTCCGGAAGGGGCGTCCCCCACGTTTTCGGATCATGTCCGCTCAGATGCTCATCGCCATGAGCTGGGCCGCATACTCCTCCACAAGCTCGCTGTCGCGCTCCGTCCAGGAATGGCTGGCGGAATCGTCCGGCACGAAAGTGGTGTCGATGTCGATGTCGATGTTCTCGTTCATTTCCTTAATACCTCCGTTCGTCCCACTTACCCCCGGCGACATTGCCGACTTTCATGGAACAGGCAAAAGTCTGGACCATAAACGCGTTCGATGCAAGAGCGTGTTCACATCGTGGTCAAACGTTTTTCCTCCACGCGTACATGCCGTGTCTCCGGCGTGAAGACGATACGACGGAGGCATCCCTGCCACCAACCAAAGGAAGACGATGATGAGCGACGAACGCAATGAGGCCGAACCGATCGAACTGGGATACATCGAGGACCTCGGGGACATGATTTCCGTTCAGGAGGGGTCCACCGTGTCCCGCACCGTCATGCAGAAGACCGGAGGCAACGTGGTGCTGTTCTCCTTCGACACGGGCGAGGAGCTCAGCGAGCATACGGCCGCGATGCCGGTGTTCGTGCAGACGCTGAAGGGACGGCTTAAGGTGACGGGCAACGGCAGGACCGTGGAGCTTGTTCCGGGAGGCCTGGCCTACTTTCCCACCCGCATCCCGCACGCGATATACGCCGAGGAGCCGTCCGTCATGATGCTGACGATGGTCACGCCGGCACGCGACAACATCGGCGACTGAAAAAACAAGACCGCCGGCATCGGATTCCATTGGATTCGCCGGTGCCGGCGACTGCCGGAAATACAAGAAAAGCTCCCTCCCGGGAGCTTTCGTTTTGCGGAGCGGACAACGGGACTCGGACCCGCGGTCTCAACCTTGGCAAGGTTGCGCTTTACCAACTAAGCTATGTCCGCATGTTTTCCACCTTGGTGGGCAACGAGTTGAAAATATACAGGAGCGTCCGCCATCGCGCAAGCCCGGCGTGTCGCGTTTTTGCGGCGCCGGACTCGCGGCAGCTCCGCACGACGGTCAGACATAGTCGTACGGCATGCGCTTTTTAACGTGCCAGAACACGATAAGCGCGATGCCGAGCAGCAGCGCGTAGAAGCCACGGTCCGTCCACAATCCGTAGACCGCGCAATACAACACCAACGCGCGTAACGTATAGAACACGATCCTGCGCATGCCGGAACGCTCCCTGGTCTCCACCGTCATGCGCGTGAAACCGCCGCCCAACGTGCGGCCGGCGCGCCTCCACGGAATGATTCCTTCGAACAGGACGAACATGACGATGGTGGCCACGGCGGAGACGGCCGCATTGACGTTGTTCGCGCGGTTCACATCGAACAGCACGCCAACCAGATAGATAAGCGCCGTGACGGACAGCGACGCCGTTTCGACAAGGAACAGGTCGATCGCGAGCGCCACGCAGCGGCGCACGAAGCCTGGCTCGGTGGTGATGGCGTCTTCGTCGATGCGCTGTTGGGGTAGGAAGTGGGCGACAATGCTTCCCATGGCGTAGCCGAGTATGCCGCCGAGGGTGTTGGTGATGAGGTCGTCGACGTCGAATAGGCGGTAGGCGCATGGATAGATGCCCCAGATGCCGGTCAGCTGGGTGGTTTCGATGAGCAGCGAGGTGAGGAACATGGCCGACAACGCCGTGGCGAATTTCCAGCGGAAGACGCGTTTCATGAAGTAGCCGAGCGGTAGGAAGAACACGACGTTCATGGCCAGTTGCATGACGCCTGTGATGCCGTCGGTTCGGATGTCGTGGATGAATTCGAATGGGTTGAGTTGTGGCCTGAGATGGTGGGCGGCGCAGTAGGTGGCCGGGTTTTCTGGCATTGGGTACATGGTGAAGCATGCGAGCGCGATGAGGTAGAGCACCACGAGATATGCGGTTAGTGCGGAGGTGAAGCGTAGCCGGTTGTCGCGGTGGTAGAGCAGTGCGAGCACGGGCAGGGTGAGTAGGAGTGAGAGGAATGGCCAGATTGCGATGGCGAGCGCGAATGGCTTGCTGAAGTAGAGGACGTATGACATGGCCGGTTTCCTTTGCTGGGCGTGTGGGATGCGCGTGGTGTGTGCGTGGGTTTCGTTTCCGTTGTTGGTTCAACGGTAGTACGGCTGGTCGTGTCCGTGGCATCGTCCGTCGTATTCATTCCTTGGCGTAAATGTTGGGGTGACTCATCCTCTGGTATGAGATGGCCCGGCGTGTTTCTTCGTGTCTTTTTCCTCTTGCTTTTTCCGTTGGATTGCTTGGCGTCTGATCCGCGCGGAACCGATTTCGGACATCGTCTTCGCCGTCACCGCGGGAATCCTGTTCATGGCGTTCACGCCGAAACTGCTCAGCGAATAACGGAAGCTCCCGCCTTCCACGCGGAAGGCGTGAAAGGCGGGAGCTCTTATGGGAAGACTAAGGCGGATTTTAAATCCGAGGAATAGTCACCTTTTTGGCACCGGTCATGTAATGCCAGAGATCTTCCGTCCCCGGAATAAGGTCATGCAGAACGCCTGATGTTTTTTCGACCGCTACGCTCGGTGTGCCCGGCACCGGATGGTCATCTGTTGAAGACGCGAAATCGAGTCCGATGATCCACGCATCGGCACTCTCCGCGGCACCAATCGCCTTCATTCCAGGATATTCGGCGAGAACGAGATTGATGGCATCGGCCAATATCATCTGACCCTCCTTGCAGCATTCCAGTACTGATTCGTCGGATTCGGCTTTATACGCTTTATACGCGTCAAAACGTCACCGTCCATATTCAAATACCATGAGTCGTTTGCCGATCTCGTTTGCGGAGCGGGGGAATCATTCCCCTGTTTGACGCGTTCCATCGTAGTATCCGTTGAAGGGCGTTCTTGTTGGTCTTGGTATCCATTCCTCTTATCACGTTTCCGCTGTATGCTTTAGGGAAAGCTGTTATATGGGAGGATCATGCGGACCACGAAAAGCAAGAAACCCATCACCGTCGCATCGGTATGCGTCGCCGCCGTGGCATGCGCTGTCGGCGCGTACCGGTTCGTCTACCTGCCACTCCGGCCTGCCGATGTCAGTCATGCTCGGATCAGCATCAACGCGACGGGCAAGTTCGACGAATCCCAGATCGACGGCGCGGTGAAGGCGGACCTTGCCAGGCTGAAATCCTGGAACGGCTGCCGCGTGGATGCCGTCCGATATGACGCAAAGCGTTCGGCCACGCTGCTTGCAGCCGAACACGACGTCACGGCTTCCGGTGGCAGTTCTTCGATTTCCACGGCCATTGACGAATACGGGATGGACAATGTGATTTACCTGTCCAATGACATCTCCTGCCATGCGGGCTCGCAGAACTCGTCCCAAGATGGCTGGGGAAGCTGGTACGCGTGGAATCCCGGTTCCGCGCGGGCGGAACACGGATGGATCTTCATCGACGAGGGATATTAAAGTTCAACGGAATACCGTGCACCATGCCATGATGTCGAAACCATACGATGACGATTGGCTTTAGTACAGCATTGATAAAAAGCGGGCCTACGCGTCCTGATCACGCGGAACGCAAACCAGCTTTCGATGGCATAGTCATCGCTTGGCTTATCTGGCTACTTGGTCGAGGAACCACTCATCATGACTGGCCGATTTTCCATCCGTTGCGTTCGCGAGCGTATGTGCTTTGCACGGATTGATGCCGCTATACCCGTGCGGATCTGCAGTCGTGCGACTCCGGCCAATCAGTCAAGGATGATGCCGGCTTCACTCATCTGCCGACGGGCTGCGATACCGAGTTCCTCACTGACCGGTTCGGTCAGGTTCTCGATGACATGCACTTCGAAACCCAGCTTCTTCGCGTCGAGAGCGGTCTCCTTGACGCAATGCGATTCGGCCAGTCCGACCACATCGACCCGTGTGATGCCCGCGGTCTTCAACCCGTTGGCGAGTGTCCTGCCCGCGGCCATGGCGGTGGAGACTTCCTCACGGGTGGGAATGCGGTCGGTGTTGTCCTCAAAGCCTTCGAAGCCGGAATATGAGGGGGAATACTGGCCCTTCTTGAAATGATGTTCGATGTTCAATGCGGCGATGGCGGGATGCAGTTCGGCATTGGCGGTTCCGGCCTTGCCGTGCACCGGCCAGGTATCCACGAAATCAGGATGTTCGGACCAGTGGGTTCCCGGCTCGATATGCCAGTCCTGCGTGGTCGCGATATATGCGTATTCGCTCCGGTGCTCGTTCACATAATCCGCGATACGTTCGGCGACCGCATTGCCTCCCTGCACGCCCAGTTCGCCTCCTTCGCAGAATGTTGGCTGCACATCCACCACAATCAAAGCCTTTGCCATGCTTCTTCCCTCCTGAAAGGTTCCGAAACCACTGTAGCGAATCGATCACGTGATTGGATAATTCGTTTCATCCACAACGTCGTCGTGATATATGCGCCTTTCCCCACGGCCCATCCTATAATCTGAAGAGACGATGGCACGTAGGAAAATATGAGACCGGTGGAGCCGTTGCGCGTATCGAGCTATGCCACCGGTCCGTAGGTCGGTTCTGCCGGATATGGAAGTGTGGTTTTGTTAAAAAGCATGGATGATCTGATTGTGTCGGGGCTGCGCATCGATTGGAATATGCTGACTGATTCATACGTCAGTCGAATTCCCTCATTGCGTTCGATTGACGAACTTGAATTCCACAAGAATGTCACCTTTCTGGTAGGCGAGAACGGTAGCGGCAAATCAACCTTGCTGGAAGGCATCGCCGTCGCCTGCGGCTTCAACGCGGAAGGCGGCACGCGCAACTACCGTTTCAGCACATACGATGACACGTCGGATCTCGCCAAGGCGATGACGATATACCGGCAGTATGCGATCGGCCCATCAAGCTTCTTCCTGCGTGCGGAAAGTTTTTTCACGCTGGCGACACAGGCTCGTGAATACAGTCGCGGATATGGCGACATGTCCCGTTTGCACGAGATGTCGCATGGCGAAGGATTCCTGGAGATACTCCTGTCCCACACGGGAAAGGGTCTCTATCTTATGGACGAACCCGAATCCGCGCTCTCGACACAGCGGCAATTGACTCTGCTGGAGCACATGTACCGAATGGCAAACGACGGATCGCAATTCATCATCGCAACCCATTCGCCGATTCTGCTCGGTCTGCCGGATGCGGAAATCCTGTCATTCGACGAAAACGGCGTCCATCCCTGCGATTATGAGGATACGGACAGCTATCAAATCACCAGGGTCTTCATCAACCACCGCGAATCACTGCTCCGGCATCTGCTTGGAAATGAAACGTGAGATGAGGTGAAACGGTTGCGGGTGTTCGCTATGATGTTCGATTGGCGTTTGAAGGAACACGAAAGACTAGAGGTATCACGGCATGGCGATTGAGGCGCAGGGACTTGAGATTCAGATCGGCGCGCGCACGTTGCTGCATCCCACCAACTTCCACGTTGCCAAGGGAGACAAGATCGGTCTGGTCGGCCGCAACGGCGCCGGCAAGACCACGCTGACCCGTGTGATCACCGGCGATATGCTGCCGACCGCCGGCAAGGTACGTGTCTCCGGCAAACTCGGCTATCTGCCACAGGACACGCATGCCGCAGACCCGGAGCAGACCGCACTGGACCGCATGATGAGCGCGCGCGACATCGCTTCGATCATCAAACGCATACGCAAGGCCGAAAAGGAAATGACCGATCCGGATCCGGATGTCATGACCAAGGCGATGAACCGCTACGACAAGGCCATGCAGGATTTCGAAAAGGCCGGCGGCTATGCCGCACAGTCCGAAGCGACCGCCATGGCGGCCAGTCTCGGCCTGCCACAGGACGTGATGGGCCAGCAGCTGGGTACGCTTTCCGGCGGTCAACGCCGTCGTATCGAACTGGCCCGCATCCTGTTCTCCGACGCGGACACGCTGATCCTTGACGAGCCGACCAACCATTTGGACGCGGATTCCATCGAATGGCTGCGCGGCTATCTGAAAAAATACGAGGGCGGTTTCCTGGTCATCTCCCACTCCACCGAACTGCTTGACGAGGTGGTGAACAAGGTCTGGCATTTGGATGCGCAGCTCGGTCAGATCGACATGTATTCTCTCGGTTGGAAGGCATACCTGCACCAGCGCGTGGTCGACGAGGAACGTCGCCGCCGCGAACGTGAAGTCGCAGAGAAGAAGGCCGAACGTCTGATGCAGCAGGGCATCCGCCTGCACGCGAAAGCCACCAAGGCCGTGGCCGCGCAGAACATGATGCGCCGCGCGGAGAAACTGCTGGAGAACACGTCCGAAGTACAGAAGAAGGAGAAGGTGGCGGACATCCGCTTCCCCGAGCCGGCACCTTGCGGACGTACGCCGATCATGGCGAAGGACATCTCCAAAGCGTATGGTTCGAACATCGTGTTCGCAGGCGTGAATCTGGCGATCGACAAAGGTTCACGTGTGGTGATTCTGGGCTATAACGGCGCGGGCAAGACCACCACGCTGCGTCTGCTCGCCCATCTGGAGGATCCCGACACCGGATCCGTGGAATATGGACATGGCTGCAAGATCGGCTATTTCGCACAGGAACACGACACATTGGACCTTGACGCCACCGTGTTGCAGAATCTGATTCACGTGGCACCGGAACTGGACGACACACAGGCACGTTCCATCCTTGGGTCGTTCCTGTTCTCCGGCGATGACGCGCTGAAACCGGCACGAGTGCTTTCCGGCGGCGAGAAGACCCGTCTGGCGTTGGCCACGCTGGTGACGAGCCGCGCGAACGTGCTACTGCTCGACGAGCCGACCAACAACCTTGATCCCGCCTCCCGTGACGAGATTCTGAAGGCCATCGCCAAATACGAGGGCGCGATTGTGCTGGTCACCCACGACGAGGGCGCGGTCGAGGCGTTGAATCCGGAACGCGTGCTGCTCATGCCCGACGGCGACGAGGACCTGTGGAACGACTCCTACCTGGATCTGGTGGCCGAGGAATAATCCCACTTCCACCATTTCCGACACGCATATGGGAAAGCCCGGACGAATCAGATCGTCCGGACTTTCCCATATTGAACGGTTCCTGTTACGCGGGAACCGGTTACGCGTGCACGTGTTTGGCGCTGTAGATGTCCGGCTCGACGTAGATCTCGAAATTGTACCAGGGCAACGCGGTGCGCACGGCCTTCTCGATCTTGTCGACGGTTTCCACGTCATAGTCGCGGTCGAGCTTGCTGGTCTGCACTTTGACGCACAGGAGGATGTCGTCCTCCGACATGTGCACGGTCTGCATGTTCAGCAATCGTTCGACGCCCGGCGTGGTGGTAACCGCCTCGACGATCTTCCCGCGCGTATCGGAATCCACGGCCTCGCCGATGAGCAGCGAACCGGATTTGAACGCGAGAAACAGCGAACCGACGATCAGCACCAGACCGACCATGAGACCACCCAACGCATCAAAAATCTCATCGTCGAGCAGAATCGCAAGACCAATGCCGAGACCTGCGAACGCCAAACCGATCAAAGCGAGCGTATCCTCCATGATCACCGAAGCCAGTTCGGCGGACTTGGTGCGTCTCCAGAAACGGAACACGCCCATATGCTTCGTGTTCGTGCGTTCCATACGCTCGTTGGCTTCCTTGATGCTCTGGTGCAGGCCGAATCCTTCCAGGCATGCGCTGATGACGACCACGATGAACGCGACAAGCAGTTCCATCCTGTTCACGTCACGCAATGCCGGATCGGCGCTGATCGCGACAAGCTTCTTCACCGCTTCGGACGTCGAGAAGAAACCGCCGACGAAGAACAGCAGCGTGGCCACGACGAACGAAGCAAGATATTTGGCGCGATACAGGCCGAACGGATGGTCGCCGTCCGTCTTGCGCTTGGAGAAACGTCCACCCACCATCAATACGATTTCGTTGGAGCAATCCGCGATGGAATGTACCGACTCGGAAAGCATGGCGGACGATCCGGTGAAGAACGCCGCGAGCAGCTTCGCGATGGCGACACCGATGTTCGCACCCAACGCCGCCTTGACGGCCGCGCCCTGATGTTCGGCTTCCCGCACCTCCCCCATGTTGTTCGTGGTCGTACTGTCGCCTGCGGGATCGCGCGATTCGCTCATTGCCTTCCATTCTCGAATGTGTAACGGATAACATCATCCATTCAAGCACGAATACTGGCCGAGAAGCCGTGTGCGCCCGTGTTTCGGGACGTGCGTGTAACCTTCACTAGGTATTTGTCGCTTTCCCAAAAAAAGGAGTATTCAATGGCATACTCGCATAACGCGCCGTTCCGCGCCGACGTGGTCGGCTCCTATCTCCGCCCGGCCGAGCTCAAGGCCGCGCGTGAGGATTTCGCCGCCGGCAAAATCGATGCCGCAGCGCTCAAGGCGGTCGAGGACAAGGCCATCACCGAACTCGTCGCCAAGCAGAAGGCCGCCGGCCTGCATGTGATCACCGACGGCGAATTCCGCCGCGGCTGGTGGCATTTCGACTTCATGTGGGGCTTCAACGGCGTGGACCATGCCGCCGCAGCCCACCGCGTCGCCTTCCACGACGAGGTGACCCCGGCCGACACCGCCACCGTGACCGGAAGGATCTCCGGCGAGAACCATCCGTTCGTCGAACATTTCAAGTTCGTCAAGCAGTTCGAGGACGAGAACACCGTGGCCCGCCAGACCATGCCCTCCCCCGCGCAGACCCGCTTCGTGCTCACCGGCAACGCGGCCGCCTACCCGTATGACGAGTTCTACAAGAACGACGACGAGCTGACCGCCGACATCGTCGCCGCCTACCGCCAGGTCATCGCCGACCTGTATGCCGCCGGCTGCCGCAACGTGCAGTTCGACGACTGCACCTGGACCCGCCTGTGCGATGCGAGCGTACGCGAACGTCTCGGCTGGAGCGACGAGGACGCGCTACGCCTGCAGCAGGAGAACCTCGACGTCATCAACGCCGTGATCGCCGACCAGCCGGACGACCTGGTCATCAACACCCACGTGTGCCGCGGCAACTTCCACTCCACCTGGCTTTCCTCCGGAGGCTACGCGCCGGTCGCGGCCAAACTGTTCGGCGAGGAGAACGTGGACGCCTACTACCTCGAGTTCGACGACGACCGTTCCGGCGATTTCGCGCCGCTCGCCGAAGTCTCCGGCGACAAGAAGGTCGTGCTCGGCCTGATCACCTCCAAGAAGCCCGACCTTGAGGATTCGGACACCATCAAGGCCCGCATCCAGGAAGCCGCCCAGTACATTCCGCTCGACCGCCTGTGCCTGTCCACCCAGTGCGGCTTCGCCTCCACCCAGGAAGGCAACAAGCTCACCGAAGACCAGCAGTGGGCCAAGATCGCACTCGTCCAATCCATCGCCAAGGACGTGTGGGGCGAGTAAACACAGCACGCCATCCACAATCAGCTATAAGGAAGGGCTATCCGTCTTGTTCGGCGGATAGCCCTTTGTTTGTTTGCCGGCGTTTTTAACGGGCAGGTCAGCCCTTCACAGCCTCATCGATGCAACGAATCGCGTTCAACGTACGCGGATAGCCGATATACGGCATGCACTGCGAGACCACCGCAATCAGAAACGCCTTCTCATTGCCGACGGCCATATTCGCCTTGGCATGCGCCGTAAGCTGCGGTTCGCAACCACCCTGCGCGGCCAGGAAACACAACGTGACCATTTCGCGCTCGCGGGTGTCGAGTCCGCCGCGAGTGTAGTAGTCGCCGAAGCAGTTGTCGGCCAGCCACTTGTTGATGTGCCGGGTCTCGTCCGGTCCGGATTGCGCGAATCCGCGCATGTTCTCGCCGAAGATCTCGACCTGCTTGTCCTCTCCGGCCTGCGCGCGGGTCTCCGACGTGGTCGTGCCCTGCGGCTCCAGCGGCAGATGCACATTCGCGGCTCCAAGGAAAACGTTGAGCTTCTTCAGGAACGGCAGGGTTCTCCCGAATCCGCAGTATGCGGTGGCTTGGTAGATCATCTCCTTGATGGCCACGGAGGTCAGTCCCGTCTCATAGGCGACCGGCAGCATCATTTCGAACGCGTCGAGACCCTGGCAGCCGACCAGAGCGGCGAGAATAGCCAGGGAGCGGGTCTGGTCGTCCAGATCGGGATGGTTCGCACCCGGCTCGTTCACCACTTCCCCGTAAGCGAAGTCGGAAAACAGCTTGACATATTCCGGATCGGTCTGCGCCAGCGTCCTGTCGTTGTTCCAGAACGCGTTCATCTTCCTATGCAGTTCCTCGAACATGGCTTCCTTTCCATTCGATGTCTTCGCGCCGCATGCCGCGTTCATTCTATCGTCGGAAATGTTGCGTGCGGATAGCGGCCATCGTCGTCTGAATGTTCAGCGTGCGATCGCGCCCTTGCCGGGCTGTTTCTTGACGTTTTCGATGACGTCTTTGTTTTCCTCGAGGATTCGGTTGGCCTCATCCTCGTGTCCTTCGGCGATGGCGCGCCAATAGAGCGATTTGAGCGACACGTACGCCTGCTGGATGCGCAGGGCCTCGGCTTTCGCGGCCAGACGCAGCGATTGCGCGTCGAGCAGTTCGATCTGCCGTCGGGCGCCTTCCGGACCGTCGAAACGGTTCTTCAGGTATTCGCGCATCGATTCAAGCGGCATGCCCGTCGCCGCCAGGCATGCGATGGTGGTCAGCGATTCGATGTCCTTGTCCGAATAGACTCGGTGGCCTGAACTCGGATCGCGGGCGATCGGATCGATGATGCCGATCTGCACGTAATAACGCAACGTCGATTCGGGCAGTCCGGAAATCATGGACGCCTCACGGATCGAATGCCAGGTGGTCGTCGTATTGCTCATACCCCGCACTCTAAAAACTTAAAGTGCTCGAAGTCCATATTCCGGCGTGTCGTATTGGTCCGACGTCAAACGGCATTGAGTGGGCAATGGAAGAGCCGGTATCCGAAAAGTGGATCTGTCGCACGACTCCATTTTCATGTCCTTTTCGGCAATCGTGCGGCTTTTTCGTCCGTCTGTATGGGAACCGACGGACGAAAAAGCCCACGCATGCTCAGGCGGCGGTGATCAGCTCCGAGGAATCCATGTCGAAATCGGCCATCGCGTAGGAGCGGATGGCGGGATCATCATACGTGTTCATGTAGTACGTGTTGGTCTTGGACGAATATCCGCTGGTGAACAGCGTGCGTTCGAACTGGCCGTTGCCCATCTTCGCCATGCCGTCAACCATCTGCACGGAACCAAGGGTGTGGAACAGGCGAGACACGTTGGCCGCCTCGCCTTCCTGCTGCGGATAATGCGTGTTGGCATAAGCCACACGCACGAAACGCGACGGGGAGCTCACATCGCCCGGAATGCCATGCATGCTCACACCCGCGCCCCAAGCGGACAGGGACGCCTTGCCCCACGTGGCCGGCTCGGCCATCTCGTTGCCGACGCACATGTAGTTGCGCAGATTCTCCATATGGAAGCCGAACGTCGGCTGGTTGGTCAGCACGTCTACGTCGTCATGGTGCACATGCATGCCGTCCGCCATCTGTTCGACGACGATGCTGCGCTCGCTGTCGCCGATGATCCAATGCAGCAGCGACTCCTGCTGGCCGGGCACGATCTGGGAGACGAGGGTCACGTTCTTCAACGCCTCCTCGACTTCGTCGACGGAATCGAAATTGCGTGCCACCCACAGCGGGAATTCGAAGGTCGCGACGTTGTCGGTGCCTTCGACCGGCTCATGCACGAACTCCGCGTAGCCGGGGAAATTCAATCCCGCGATGGCCAGACCATGCTCGTTGGCGCAGTCGAAATACATCGGACGGTCGGCCATGACCACGCCCACGCCGATCACCGCGTTCGGTGTGGCTTTGCCGCTCGCGCCGAACACGTTGTCGTAGTGGTAGCCGCGTGGAGTGGCCAGGATGCTTTCGCCGTATGAGAAGCTCCAGTCGAGGTTGCGGCCGAAATACATGTTTCCCTCTTTGTCGGAGAAACGAACGCCAGTGCACATGATGGACTTCCTTCCTTTGTTTGATTGACCCGGTGCGTTCATCATACGCATGGACGGCTGGACGAACCACGGCTTCCGCCGACGGATAAACATGAAGGGTGGCCAAAAATGCCAAGAGTCGTTGAAAATGAAAAAATCCCCTTGTTTCCAAGGGGATTTTTCGAATGGCTCCTGCGACTGGGCTTGAACCAGTGACCGTCCGATTAACAGTTAGAGAGTTTGATAGAATACCCCTTGGAACGATTGGGCAAAACGGCTTCATTCCAACGGTTTAACCTCACTTGAGGGTCACTTGACCCGCAAGTGAAGGTCAAATGGAAGTCTGAGAATGTCTGAGAATATGGAAGCAAGGAGGTAATCATGGCACGCAAAGCAAGAAACGGCATCGTCTACCCATACAAAGTCGAACGGAAAAAGAAGCTGGCCGATGGCACAATCAAGGCTTACCCCAGCTTCGAGTTCAAGATCGACGGGAAGACCTACAGCTGCAAGAAGTACGCCGACGCGAACCGGCGTCTGACCGAACTGCTCCAAGAGCGAGCCAAATTCGGCAGTACCAGCAACACGTCAGTCACGTTGGGCGCATATGCGGAACAATGGTTGGAACGACGGCAGAGGGATGCAGACCCGAAGACTTTCGCCAACTATCGAACCATCGTCCGCAAGCATCTACGCCCATACCATTCGCAGAAAATGTCGAACCTGAACGCCGCAGTCTGCGACCGCATCGTAAATGGCCTTACCGTCGCGAAGACCATCGACGGCAAGAAAATGCACGTGAAGGCCAGTCTCAGCCTCCGCCGCCAGACGCACACCACGTTGAACCAGATTTGCAATGCCGCCGTAGCGGATAGGATTCTTCCCACGAATCCGATGGGTGGCGTTCCCACTCCAAAGGACAAGGACATCAGTCTTGCCGACGAACGCAAGAACGAAGCCCACGAGCGTACCGCATTCACCGACGATGAAGCCAAACGCATCCTCCAAGCCGCCAACGAACTAGGCATACGGAACGGTGCGAGGGAATGGTTCAGACTATGCACCGGTATGCGCCCCGGCGAAATCTTGGGGGCTTCACTCCAAGACCTCGAACTGACCACCACGGCAAACGGCATCCCCTACGGCGAATACACCGTCAACTGGAAACTGGAGGAGTTGAAGAAGGAGCACGGTTGCGGCGAGCCAGACCGTAAAGGCGTGTACCCGTGCGGATACAAGCGTGGTGCCGCATGTCCGCAATGGAGGTGGCGTATTCCAGACGGCTTCGACATGATCGAGTTGCAAGGCCGCTGGTGTCTCACCCCGCCGAAATCGAAGCGTGGAAGGAAAGTGCCAATCATTCCCGCATTGGCGCAGACGCTCGAAGCATACTTGGTGGATACCGCTGAAATACCGAACCCGCATGGACTCCTGTTCCGTCATGATGACGGCTCCCCTATCGAGCCGGAAGAGGATATCGAACAGTTCCGAAGACTGTTGGAAGCGGCGGGAGTACCCAATGCGGAGCATAGGAGCCGTCACGAAACCCGTCATACTGTCGTGACCATCCTCATGTCAATGGGTGTTGATGTCGGACTGGTGGAGGAAATCGTGGGCCATTCCAGCCGCTTGATGGTGGAGCACTACCGTCATGCCGGATTGAAGGAACGGTTGGCCGCGATGGAAACAATGAACAAGCCATTGCAACTCGACTCGTTTAAGATAGGTGACAATGAAGGCTGAAATAACCGAAGACCAGTTCTGCGAATACATCGTGGCCCAGCTGAAAAAATATGCGTGGCGTTTAGCGCGGGAAGGCAAACTTTCGTGGATTGACAGGTCCGACAACAGCGACTTCGCAGTGGTGAAAAACCATGCCACTTGTGACATGTCGCTCACCTACCACGGCAAAATAATCTATCGAACATCCGTATACACGAAAGAGCTAGCCGACAAATGGGGTGAATTACTGGTTAAGTGCATCACGTTGAACAACATCGATACACTAATCCAATAACAAGAAAAAGCCCCTCCCCCAGCATCAGCTGAGAGAGGGGCAGATTTAAAAACAGGGTGTGAGAATTTCCACAAGCACCCGAATGCGTGAATTTTCTTCCACCCGATGTTGAGTTTCCGGCGCGAGTTTGAGTCTCACACCCGAAAATTAATCACGGTCAAGTGTTGTGCTTGAAACAGGTGCAACACTTATTTTTCGTCGGAACCGTCCGGATTGACTGCCGTGAGATGGCTCACGCCGATCAGCGCACCGACGAACAATCCGACCGCGTTGATCGTGGTCACGATCTCACCGCAATGCGGCAATCCCCACTGGGGGCCGACCGCGCCGACCAGCCACGCAATCGCAGGCAATGCGATCAACGCAAGCCATTTCAATGCCTTGTATGCATTGTCCGGCAGGAGGTACTTGTTTTCCTTGCCAGTTTCTTCCTGCGGCTTTTCGCCGTCATTCTGAGTCTCCTTGACTTCATTGACCATAGTTACTCCAATCACCAGTAGAGGGTCTCGCCCGGATAGATCAACGCCGGATTGCCGGAACGGTACCCGTGGATGCTGTACATGTTGACCCTGTAATATGCGGCGATGCCGCCGAGGGTGTCGCCGGAACGAACCACGTACCGTCCACCGGTGGCGACCGTGGCGGTGCTGGCCGCGCCGGTGCGACGGCAGACGGTCTCGCCAGCGTAGATGACGTTCGGATTACCGGAACGGTATCCCGTGTATTGGTTCCACGAACCGCCATTGTGGGCCGCGATGCTGCTGAGCGTATCGCCGGAACGGACGGTCACGCACACGCTGCCGCAATTCACCGCAGTGGACGCGCCGCCAGAACCGCCAAGACGCTGATTAACTATCGCCATCACCGTGTCATAGGCGCCGCCAAGAGCCTGACGACGCTCATTGCCGTTGCCATACACGCCGCGAATCACCTTCGTGGCCATGTCATTGTAGTTGGGCGTGGCAGTGACCTGCGGCCTGACCGGATCATGTCTCACCTCGGCATGGGTCTTGCCGCGATCACCGTTCGCGATCTTCTGCCATGCGTCACGCTCACCGAAGAACAGGTTCAAATCCAACGGGCCGACACCATTCAGATAGCCGGTGGACGCATACTGCACCATGCCCTCGCCCTTGCTACCGGCATTCCACGGAGTGGACTGCCAGCCGGTCGCGTTCATGTTCGCATACTGCGCCTTCCACAGCATGCAATGGGCGCGCACGTCGGACGGAATCTGATATACGGCGGAATCCTGCACGTACACGATCGGCCAGACCTTGGTACGCGAATACACCTGGTTAACCCACTGGCGCACCCAGTCGCCGTTGCCCCAAGCTGCGTTCCCGTTGGACTCCCAGTCCAATGCGAGCACACACTGGCCCACATAACCGTTGAACTGGTTGAGATAATGGTTCACTTCGGCGGTGACGTTGCCGCCGTCCGCGTAATGGTAGCCGCCGCAAGCCTTGCCGGTCTGACGTGCCCAATCGGTCTGGCTGCGCCAAGACGGATTCACGTAGCCGCCACCCTCGGTGATCTTCACGATGGCCGCGTCGGCGTCCACCACGCGCGTCACGTCGGCGGACTGCCATCCACTCACGTCGATGACGTTCATGTTCGCGCTGGCGACCGGTGCGACGGCGACGCACAACACCGCAGCCAACGCGGTCAACGGCCTGCCCATATGCCGACGCAGACGCTTGTGCTTCGGCTTGCCTTCGTTGTCGAGGATGCCCACATCCTCTCCTTCCCGCCCCCAAGTCAGGGGCAAATAGAAAAGCCATCCCGAAGTGGGATGGCTTTGAAGTGTGAAAAATCAATGTCTGTGCGCGTTGAGCAGCGCGACCGTCATGTCCTCCGTGACGTTGAGCTTCGCGGTCGTCACGCTGTTGGCCGCGAGCTTGTCGGCTGTGACGGCAAGAGCGGTGATGTTCCGCGCCTGCACGCTGTTCGCAACCAATTTGCCGGACGTAACCGCGTCAGCCACCAGCTTGTCCGTGGTGACACCGCCAGCCGGAGAGCCTGACTTCTGATGCGCGCCGTGATTGAACGCGATGACGAGCGCGAGCAGTAGCAGGTATATGCCACCTGCGATGGCTAGGTGCGTCATTGCCTGTCCTCCAAGTATTTTTCGGCGGCGGCGATGATCCAGCATTGCGCGTCCAATTTCTCAAGCTTCGACAGCTCGTAGCTGACGGCCTCGCTGTGGTCGGTGTCCTTGTCGCCGTAGATGAGACTGATGATCGTGTTTTTGATCGTGTCGCGGCACAACTCGTCCATGCGCTCGTCGAATTTCTCGGTGCGTTCGCCGAGCTGTCGTGTCTTGGCGAAATGCTGGGAAAGCGGCGAATCGTATGGCAATCGTTCCGGCCGCACGTGCGAATACAATCCGGTCGCCAACGCATCCAACGCGCCCGGCCAAACTTTCAATCCGAGCGTGATAAGGGCGCACGCGCCACCCACACCCCCGAAACCGGCTAGAAAAGATTCGATCACATCGATTCCTCCTTTGATTCAATGGTTTTAAACCCGTCGAAATCGACGGGATTTGGAATTCACGCGCGCGGCATGAGGTCGCCGTCGAAATAATCAAGCCCGCATTCACCCATCAGCAGGCTGTATTCCTCTTGCGAGGTGACGATCATCCTGTTGATTTTCCATACGGCGTCGCCGGTGGTGACGACAACCACGACTGGGAACGAGTTGGCCGTCGGATAGGCAGTCAGCCTGCCCGACTTGTTAAGCGTGTGATTGGGGTCCCATCCGAATCTGATCGTGCCTGTGCCAGACACAAGTTGGCAGTATGCGCTGACGACATGCTTGGTTGGCGCGCCACTGGCGACGTTCCAGCCTCTGAAATCCACGCGGCTGCTGGTCGTGCAAACCGTCAATGGGCTGGACGCATAGTTCGTGATGATTCTCATGCCATCACCCCCAAAGGGGTTAGGCGAGCGGCATCGTGTCCCCGGTGAAATATCCGATGCCGTCGAGCAGGGTCTTGTTCGCCTGATACTCGGCCCACGTGCAGATGAGCATATTCGTCACTGTGACGGTCGGATTGCCTGACTTGACGGAATAACTCATTGCCATCGCACTGGTATCGTTGGCGGTTAGCGCGTAGCCGACACGTTGGCTTGCACTGATGGCGCCACACGCGCTCATCGAGATAGTGCCGCCGGTGACGTCCACATAGGCGCTGACCCAATATTTCGTCCCTGGCTTTTTCGGAATGGTCGTGATACTCACCCACTGGCCGGCTTTCAGGGCGATGGTCGAGGATGGGCTCGTGCATAGGTTCGTGATTATCATCGGACATCACCCGCCCGACGGACGCTCCTATGCGAGTGGCATCGTGTCCCCCGAGAAGAAGCCCGGAAGCCCCCCCCCCGAGCGCCGCGTCATACGTGTCGGCGGCTTCCACGCTCAATTCGCTGATGGCCATACCGGAGGGGATGCCCAGGCGCGCGTCATTGGAGGTCGGGGTGAAGCGGATCGTATATTTCCCGACCGTCTGGGCACTTGGGTATTGGGACGTTCTGCCGAAATAGAGGCCGATTCTTTTATTCGTCGTATTGTTGCTGACGATCCTGAACGTGCACACGTATTCCACGCCGACCTCGCACGCGAAAGGCAGGTCGATGTAGTCGTCTCTGGTGTTGGCCAGCGTGCCACCGGTCATGTACTTCGATATGTCGCCGCCCTTTTTGACGACATGGAAGCCGGTGGGGTCGAACTTTGGGTTCGGCCACAGGTTAATCCTCTGCATTCTCGTCTCCCTTCACGCTTTCGAGCACATCCTTCGGGATGAGTTTCATGGCCGCCGACAGCTGACTGGTCAGGATTGCGATTTGCTTGTTGAGAGTGCCGATTTGCGCGGAAAGCTGGTCGATGACCTCGTTCGCGTCGGCTGGAATCTGAGTCAAAATAAGTCTCCTTTTAATGCGAAACCCCCACAATCCGTGTGGATTGCAGGGGTTGAAAAAAATGGTGAAAAGCGGGGTTAGTCGGCGGCGGTCATCGTGTCGATACGGGTGACGGCCTTAAGCCCGTCGAGCGTCAAAGTGCGTCCGAGATTCGTCTTCACGTCCGTCAAAGTGACGGACGTGCCGGAATCATCGAATGTGGCGAGCACGCCACGCTGATAGTCACGCCATGATTCGGCGGTACCGTCAGCGCTGGAAAACTCCAATCCCAATCGGCATAATTCCGCGCGCACCGACTCCTTCGGCGGACGCAAATCAAGCACGCCAGACGGCTCGGCGGGCGTCACGGTAGGCGCGGTATCGGTAGTGGTCTCAGTGGTCTCATCGGTCATAATCAATCTCCTTAATTCTGTTGGTTTTGTCTTGGCATGAGCGCTTCGTAGAAGCGTTCCTCGCATTCGTCCAAATCAGCACGCATGGCTTCGGTGGCGAAAAGCCTTCCGATGGCCTTGGAGTCCACGCAATCCGTGTCGATGCCGGTTGTCGGCGTCGCATCGGCCGCTTCACCCGACAGCATGGCCGCCTGGACGGCCGCATCCGCATCGTTGGTAATCGGCGGCAGTCCCAAAGCCGTCCTCGTCCGGTTGCGTGCGGCCGTCATCGGATCGTCCTGCACCTCGCCACTGTCGGACATCATGGACACGGATTCCGCCGCAGTATCCGACAAGGCCGCCTCCAAACCCTCATAGGCGGTCGTGTACGCGTTACGTCCGGTCTGCGGATCGTACGAGCCGGCCGATTCGCGCGCCTGCATCATGGCCGCGCACGTCTCGGCGACGCTCGTCGTGCCGAGCAGAGCCCGCCATGCGGCGATAGCGTCCATGCCGCACACAAGCCCCTGTTCTCCGTTTTTCTCCGCGCGGATGATGAGGTTTCCACCTTCCACGACCGTTTGCATGATTCCTCCTTTATTTGGTCAGCCAGGCGATGGCATTGACGTACATGTCGCCCTTATAGGTGCCGTTTCCGGCGTTGTATCCCATGACCTGCATCAATCCAGCGCCGCCGGTGTTGCACACGTGCATGAAGATCGATCCAAAGCTGAGGTCGGCATTGCACACGCCGTAGTAGCGTCCGTATTTCGTCGGCGTCCATGACCACGTTGTCTGTGGCACGGTGAAGTCCGCGGTCAACGTCGCGTTCTGGTAGATTCGCCAATTGGTGCTTTGGAATGTGTGGCGGTTTGTGATGCCGCCAAGATAGCCGCCAAGATACAGGTATCCGGTCGCGATGTTCGCTCCGACACCGACCGTGCCGTTCGCGTCGACAGCTTCGAGCCAGACATTCGAACCGTTCGGACTGTCGCCCAACAGAGTGAGTGACGCTCTCTGCTTCTTGCTCGCGTCCGGCTCGTCGTAATCCGTGTTCGCCAGGATGTACACCCGCGATACGACGCCACCACTGCCGGTACCGCCCTTCTTGATCGGCTTGGACTGGAGCTGCAGGAAAGCAGCCGGATCGTGCTCGGTGACGTGTCCGCTCCACAAGTCCAATTCGCTCATCGCGCCGACCTGATTCGACTGGATGACCGATGCGATGGTTGGATGAGTCTGATATGCGGCGGAACCGTTGTAAGCGAGGAATTCCAATCCGTCACCGGTAAAGTTCTCCGAACCTCCGATGACGTACGACTGGTAGTCCGGACTGATGCGCACGCGATGCCCGCTCACACGGGTCTGGAACGTGCCGGTCAGCACATTCGACTTGCCTTCGCCGTCGAGATAGACGGTCTGGTTATGAGCCGAATCCCACATCCGCAACGAGCTGCTGTTGAGCTTCATTCCCGTGTTCGCGACCTCGGAGCTCTGGAATATCGCGCCGGTGAACACATAGCCCCGGAACTGGCCTGCCGCCACCTTGTCGGACGTGATGGTGCCCGCCGCGATCTTGACGGCCGTCACACTGTTTGCCGCGAGCTTGTCGGCGGTTATGGCACCAGTCACAATCTTGGATGCATTGACCGAGTTCGCGGCGAGCTTGTCCGCGTTAACGCTGTTCGCGGCCAGCTTGTCGGTCGTTATCGCGCCGGACACGATGTCGCCAGCCTGAATCTTATGGACGTTCAGGAGCGCCACGGTCATGTCCTCGGTGACCTTCAGCTTCGCGGTCGTGACGGCATTCGCGGCGAGCTTGTCAGTGCCGATGGCATTGGTCTGCACCTTGCCAGCAGTCACCGAATTAGCAGCCAATTTATCCGCATTGACCGCGCCAGCGGCGAGCTTGTCGGTCGTGACGGCATTAGCCGCAATGTCGCCCGCTTGAATCTTGTGGACGTTGAGCAGCGCCACGGTCATATCCTCAGTGACGCGGAGTTTGGCCGTGGTCACGGAATTGGCTGCAATCTTGTCGGACGTGATGGCCAGTGCGACGATGTTCCGCGCCTGCACCGAGTTGGCGGCGAGTTTCGTGGCGGTCACCGCGTCGGCCACCAGCTTTTCAGTGGTCACGCTGTTGGCCGCGAGCTTGTCCACCGTGATGGCATTGGCCTTGACCTTCTCGGCGGTCACGCTATCTACGGCGAGATGCTTCGCAGCCACGGTTCCAGCAGCGAGGATGTTGTTCGCCACGAGGTCGAATGGCTCGAATCTCGTACCGTCCCATGTCAGGACTTCCACCACGCGATCAGCGAGCGGCACCAAGACGCTTGGTGAAGCGTTCGGCGTTCCCTGCCAGTAGGTGTAGAAGTCGGCCAGCATGGACGGCGAATTGTTCTTCTCGCCTTTCCACCTCGTCCAATACTTTTGCGTGCGCCACCACATGTCGCCCGGCTTCAGACCGTCATGATTCGGTTCGTCGGGGCCACGGTAGATGAGGTTCTTGCCGTCGGCGGTTGTCTGCGCCTTCTTGGCTGCGGCCTGAGCCTGATTAGCCTGAGAAGCCGCGTTGGCGGCAGCGGTCGAAGCCTTGTCGGCGGTGGCTTGAGCGGTCTTGGCCGCATCATTCGCCTTGACAGCCGCATTCGCGGCGTCGGTAGCGGCCTTGTCGGTCACAGCCACCCAAGCACTGCCATTCCAGCGCTTCGGCGTGTTCGCACCGTTCGTGGTGTCAATCCACAAGGTCGAAGCCTTGCGCATCGACGTGGCCGGTGCCGTGCCCTGGATAAGCACGTCGGCCTTGCCGTTCGCCACGCCAGCGGCGGCAGCGGCAGCGGTATTGGCCTTCTGGGCTGCATTGGCCGCATCGGTG
>OGRA01000396.1_pt1 | contig 46890 bp, 53 predicted proteins | sample 1553351 | NCBI WGS metagenome assembly OGRA01 (sample SAMEA2580056, study PRJEB22360) | human gut metagenome | biome: human gut; feature: human-associated habitat; material: faeces | place: Denmark | collected 2008/2010
GACTATCACTTATTTAAGTGATACTGGTTGTCTGGAGATTCAGGGGGCCAGTCTAGTTGGCGGGTAATCTTGCTCAGTCCGGTGTTGACCCGTCCAGTGGTCGCTTTAACGCGGTAATGAATGCGAACCAGAGTGATCAGGTAACCGGGCAGATTGACACAACCACACGGGGGCAGGTATCGCAGGCAGATAAGTATGTTGCCGGGCTACAGGATGTTGCTGCTCTCGGTTCTGGTCAAAAGGCGGATGCGTTACAGAGTTTTAACTCGCTGGCAGACAGCAGTCTGGCAAAAGCTAAATCGGACGCACAGGCTGCGTTTACGAAACAGCAGGGGCGAGCCTCTCTTGTTGGCGCTGGTCTGGGTGCGGTTGGTGCATATGCGATGCATAAGGCTGGCGGTAGCGGAGGAAGTGGCGGTGCTAAAACACCTGGCACCGGCGCTAATGCCATTCAGCATCAGGCTCAGAACTGGAGACTGTGATTATGGAGTACGGTAAATACGAAACTCTCGCAAGGGCTGGTTATTCAGGAGCAGCCCGCCCACAGGGTGACTGGCAGACGTCAGCAGCGCTGACACGCCAACAATACGACGACTGGCGAACCAGATATTTGCCCCGCGTGGCAAGGCTGGCTGACCTTGGCGAGAACAACAGCCTGATGAATGCGCAGCTTGCCCGGGTGGGCGGCCTTGCCACTTCCAGTCTCCGTACAGCGCAGATGGCGCAGGATAACCAGATGGCACGATATGGCGTTAACCGACCTGATAATCCCAACAGTAATACGCTGGGGTTACGTAATGCCCTGGCAATTGCTGGCGCGAAAAATGGTATCCGTGAAGCAGAGCAGGATCGTCAGATGAACATACTGACGGGGGCTTCTGCACCTGCAAGACAGCAACTGAGTGTTGGCGGACAACTGGTGTCAGCGTAAGGAGGAAATATGGGATACGGTTTACTGGATATTGCGAATCAGTCACGGCGTGAGGCATTACAGGGAATAAGTGATGCAGACAGACGACGTGAAGAAATTGAGGCGTCAAACAAGATGATGGCGGCGCAACAGAAAGCACAGCACAAGCAGAATATTGGAACGGGAATTGGTAGCGGTGCTGCTGTGGGGGCTGCCGTTGGTGGCCTTCCCGGTGCCGCTATTGGTGCAGTCATCGGTGGTCTTGCTGGTTCGTTGTTTTAAGGAGTGGTGAATGAGCGGATTTGCACAGGGGTTACTTGCCGGATTCAGCACTGTTGACCAGGCAATGACCCGTCGTAAGGAGCTTGGTTTGCGAGAAGCACAGCTTGCTCAGCAACAGAAAAATAACGAGCGCGATTTTGAGTTTGCGCAGTCGCAGTTTGAACATAATAAAAACGTTGATCAGCGTGACTTTGATTACAAAGCCAAAGTTGATGACCGTGATTATGCACTGCAGGAAAGGGAGTTTAACGCCAACCAGAATTACCGGAATGCGTCGCTGGGTATGGAGCAGCAGCGACTCCGGATGCAGAAATACAACCAGCGACGGCTTGAGTATAACGATATGCTGGCGCGCGATCAGCCTGTGATGGCGGCGCTTGGAAAGGCTGTGGATGCTGGCGATCGGGATGCCGCAATGCGTCTTTACGGCCAGTTGTCAGAGGGTAATCCGCTGAGGCTGATGGCGAATGATGGCTATGTAGCGAAAGCGGGTCAGGCCGTGAACAACCTGCAAAAAATCTTTGATGACAAGCCGGACAGGGCTATCGCTTCACTTAATACGCCGGAGAATCTTGATGTCCTTTCCGGGGTGTTTGGCCCGGAACTGCAACAGCGTATTGGCATGCCCGATTCAACCGGGAAAAAGACGATAAAAGAGGCCTGGATTGGCAGTATCGTACCGGCGCAGCAGGAAGGGTACGTACTTATTGGCCTTGATCTCACATACAGCGATGGCTCCGCCGCGCATAAACCTGTAACAGAATACGGCAGTGCACATCCTGATGATCAAACCGTGCTGGCGGTGCCTGTTGATAAGGCTGTTGAGCTTGTCAGGGATCGCAGTAAATTCGCGGAAATTTCGAAAAATTTCGGCTATTTCACGCCGAAGCAGCAGGGACTTTCTCTGGCGAAACTTCAGGAAGGAGCCAGCAGTGTAGCGGCGGAAGCGATCAAGAACGGCGGGAATGCTCAGGCGGCGGTGGATGAGTATTACGCTGCAACTGGTTCACCGCAACATCAGCAGAAAATTCAGCAGCAAAAAATTCAACAAGGGATTACCAGTTGGGCGGGTGATGATCCGGATAAGCAGGCATTCGCCAGAGAAGTTGCTTCCCGTCAGCCAGAAATGCTGGAGCCTCAGAATCAGAAATTGCTGGAGAACGGGTATGCGAATTTTCTCCGTATTCAAAAGGCCAGGGGGGAACAGGCCAGAGATGATAGTGCGGCCTCTGCATCTGAGTTTATCCGTGGTCTGAAACAGAATTACGCGCAGTAATTCACCATTCCCGTTAATACTATTTCCTGATACCCGGTCATTGTGCCGGGTTTTTTTATGGAGTCTGTATGGCTTATTCCGATGAACAGCGCCCTGAAGCGCAATTTGGCAACCAGAACCGCAACAGCCTGAACATTCAGCAGCCGGGCGAGACTGACAGCTATGATGCGTTTTTCTCCGATCCCAATCGCTGGAAGGACAACAGCACGTCGTTCAGCCTGGGCGATGTATTGCCAACTATGGGGAAAGGTGTCGCCCAGTCCGTCCGGGGGGCAGGGGAAATGGCCCGTGGACTCGGTGATGCGATGATTCAGAGCCCGGTAAAAACAGGGGCGCGTATTTTAAATGAGTTCAGCCGTATGGGGCTGCCGGGAGTCGCAACTGTTCAGGATATTTTTGTCGGTGGCAGCAAGGGGGCGGATGAGGTCATCGACACTCTGCCTGATGGAAAAAATGCGGTTACTGATATTGTCGGTAAAGGTCTGAAGGTCACAGGCAAGGCAGTCAGTGGCGGCGCTAAAGCCTCGGATGAATGGCTGACTGGCAAGATGTCGCCGGGGGCGCAGCGGGCGCTGAATACACCGATGACTGAAGGATATGATGATTCTGCGGTCTGGGTGGCGAAGGGCGTAAACCTGATTGGTGCCCTTGTACCTGATATGGTTGCAGGCGGTGTGACTAAAAAGCTGGGTGAAGTCACTCTGCGAAAAGTGCTGACCGCCGGGCTGGAGAAAAAATACATTGCGGCAGGGATGCAGCCGGAAAGAGCTACCGCACTGGCAGCAGAAGCTGTCGATAAAAAAATGCCGGATTTATTCCAGGCAGGCCTGATCACCCATTCCTCAGCCAGCGCACAGGGGCAGAGTGCAATGGCAGCAGCAGACTCTGTTCTTAACGCGGATTACTCTGAGCTGGCGAAGTCCCCGAAATTTCAGCAGACGTTTTTGTCAATTGATGCAGATCCGCAGCACGCACAGCTTACTGATCGCCAGAAAATGGATCTGGCAAAAGAGCGTGTTGCCGATGAGGTGCGCGCGCAGCTGGCAACAGATCCTGAATTGCTGGCTGTGAATGCCATGGCGGCAAAACTGGGCGATGCTCAGTTGATTAATCTGGCGATGCGGGGCACGGCGAAGACCGTTAAAAGCGGCATTGTCAGAAATGCCACGGAACAGGGGACGATTAATGCGGCGCAGGGTGGCTATTCACGCTATCAGGAAAACACGGCATTGCGTGAGACCGCCGGAATGGATGTGTCACCGGGGGAGGGCGTGGCTGACGCAACGATCGAAGGTGCAGCCCTTGGTGCTGCGATGGGGGCACCATTCGGTGCGGTTGCCGGATATCGTGGCAGACGTCATGCCGCAGAAGAAACCGCCATGCGTGAGGCTGAAAGCGTTCCTCAGGACGAATCGGCTCCGCAACCCGAACCGGTTGATCCGGTGGCACAGCATCGTGAATCCATGCAGGGGATGAATCGCGAGCAGCTTCTGGAACAGTATGCTGATGCGGATATGGCACATGAGGAAGACACGTCTGCCGTTCATCGCCGGGAAGCCGCCAGCCAGCTGTTGAATGAACTGGATGAACAGGCGAAGCGACAGGCGGTAATGGATGAGCTGAAGGCGAAGCCGCGCCCTGAACTGCTTGAGGAATACCGAAAACTCAGCCTGAAGGAAGGGCGTACTGATACTGAAGAGCAGCAGTTACAGGCTATCCGTGATGTGCTTCGCCCTCAGCAGGAGGCCAGACCGGAGGCACAGCCACAGCCGGAAAATGCGGATGATGGCGACGGGAGTATTTACCCGACGGTGCGGTTCCGCGATCCGGATGAAGTTCGTATTGAAATTAACGGGAGTGGTGCGTCCAGACCAGCAGAACGCATTGAAAAGGTGCGTCCGGACAACCGTTATTTCACGGATGAAAAAAGTGCTCTGGGGAGCGACGTTTTCCGCAATGCCAGCGCCACCGGCCTGAAACCGTCCGTAGTGAAGAAAGGCGAGAATCAGTATGCCGTTGAAATGGATAATCCTGCGTTCTCTGAAGATGTGGCAACGGAGACCATTAACACTCTGGCTGACGGAGAGCGTATTACTGATGCTGATCCGATGGAACAGCCCGCGTTCATGCGTGACCCGCGATTCCGTGGTTTTACGGGGGATGATACAGAAGTGCAGGCCCGTCTTGCCCGTGGCAACGCGCCGACGGCGGAAGAACTGGTGCATTCCCAGATGGCTGAAGGTGATGCCGGTCCGACAGCACAGGAGTTAACTGAGCGTCCGCGTCTGCCCGCCCCCGGCGATATTCATCCCGGACAGGGATATCCGTTACCGGGAGAGGTGGCGCGTACGCCGGATGAGAATCAGGCCGGACGTGGTGGTCGTTTTACCACAACCGGTGAGGTTAAGGGCCAGAGTTTCCAGAAAGGACGTGCTCCGGCACCGGAAAACGCCGCTGGTCGCCAGGGGGAAATACTGGAGGGCGAAACAGTTCGTCGTGGTCTGCCGTCACCGGATGAGCAGAACGCCACAGCGCTGGTACGTGAAGGTCTACCGGCTCCGGACATTACACACAATGTCCGTATGCCTCAGCCTGATCAGCTTCCCCGAACTGTTCGTAACTCATTGCCTGAGCTCGCACAGCAGGCAGAAGTACGTCGACAGGCCGGAGGAAATCGTGACATCCCGCAGCCTGAGACAATCGCACCTGAATCTGAAACAACTGTCTCTACTGACAGGGAAGCTACTGTGCGCGGAGGTGAAGTCAGGGGCAAAAAAATTGAAGACTTTGGCGAGGAAATTAAAGGGGCAGCCAAACACCGTTATGCACAGCTTGCTGAAACACTGGGTAAAACGCTGGAAGACAGGGATTATGCCACGCAGCCGCTGAGCAAACTGTTCCCGAAACCGGACTACGCAAAACTGGCGAGCGAAGGGGCTGATGCTGACACCCTGGCAATGATAGCGCTGTATCGTAGCGATATTCCGGCGAAGACGAAACACAATACGGCTGGCTGGGGGGAGAGCGTAAAAAAAGTACGACACAGTGTATCGGAAATGCTGAACGGAACGGTCAGCGCGAAACGCCTCGCAGAATGGATGGAAGGCAGAATGCCCTCCCGTTACGCGGATACCTGGCAACTGTTACGCACTCTGCCACCCTCACAGATGGACAAGGCTTCTGCTTATCGGGTGGTATCGGGTGTGTATCAGGCGGCAGGAGGGAAGCGTTACGATCCGCCACAGAAACTTTATTCACTGCGCAATAAGGACAATAAGGGGACTAACCTCTTTTTCTCGGAAAGCAGGGATGAATTACTGACAAAGGCGAAAGTCTGGTTTGCAGAGCTGGAGGAAAAGTCACAGGCGAAAGGAGATGAAAAAACGGCACCGTCACCGGATGACAAAATCCGCTTTGACGTTTACCGGAATACCCGCAGTGGCGATATTTTTATCGCTTATGGCAAAAACAAAATGCGGGTGAGAGGTGGCTTTAAGTCAGCCAGTGATGCGCGTAAGTACATTGATTCACATCGTGATGAGCTTGTTCGTCATGTGAAGGAGATGCGGGAGATTTCGCGTGAGGAGCAGCGTAACGCCACCAACCGCGATCGTACCGGACCAGAACGCCGCAAGGGGGATGTTTCGCCGGAGCAGTTCAGTGATGCGTTTGGTTTTCGTGGTGTGCAGTTTGGTAATTATGTGGAAGGTCCGCGTCGTCAGGCTGATTTGAACCGGGCTTATGACTCGCTGCATGACCTGGCTGATGTGCTGAACGTGCCGACAAAAGCGCTTTCTCTGAACGGTCGTCTTGGGCTTGCTTTTGGTGCCCGTGGTAAGGGTAAGGCGGCGGCACACTATGAGCCGGGTGAGGTGGCAATCAACCTGACAAAAGGTAACGGACCGGGGGCGCTGGCCCACGAATGGTTCCATTCACTGGATAATTATTTTGGTCGTTATGATGTTTCCACTGACGGGAAGATCACGTCAGGTGGCGACTATATGACGGAAGCACAGCGTGCCGGGCGCGTATTTAAAGACGGCAGATATGTTGATGCGGAATATCCGGTACGTCAGGAGGTTTACGACGCGTTTAAAGGCGTGATGAAAGCGATCAACAGCAGTGACATGCCGCGTCGTTCAGCGCTTCTCGATGAGGTGCGCTCAAAACCGTACTGGTCAACGGATGTTGAAATGGCGGCGCGTGCCTTTGAGCGTTATGTTCAGGATAAAGCGCGTACGGCTGGCGTGGAGAATGATTATCTGGTCAATATCCGTAAGGCACCTGAGCACAACACAGATAACACCTGGGCTTATCCGACGAATGCGGAACTGGATGGCGGTATTCGTGATGCATTCGATCACCTGTTCAGTACGCTGAAAACCCGTGAGACGGACAAGGGCGTTGCGTTTTATTCCCGTAAGGGCGTGACCCGCACACCTGAAGGCAATCTCATTTCGGATGTTAACCGCAGTGCGGAAGCCAAAGGCAGCCCGGTCCCGCAGGTTGAAGCGGTTGCCCGTGGCGTGATGAGTGGCATTAAGGACAGTGACCTGAAGGTCCGCGTGGTGAAGTCACAGAAAGAGGCTGAAGCGCTGGCGGGTGAATCGTTCGACGGTTACGGCAGGGTGCATGCGTTCTATCGTCCGGATAAACGTGAAATTGTCCTGGTGGCGGATAACATTCCTGACGGGCGGACCGTTCGCGAGAAGCTGCGTCACGAGATTATCCACCATGCAATGGAGCATGTAGTCACGCCAGCGGAATATCAGACGATTATTAAGACCGTGCTGAAAACCCGTGACAGTGATAACGCCACCATCCGTGAAGCCTGGCGTAAGGTTGATGCGTCTTATGGTAAGGAATCACCGGAAGTGCAGGCGGGTGAATTTCTGGCACATATGGCGGAGAAACAGCCGAATAAATTTGTGGCGGCGTGGGAGCGTGTTGTTGCCCTGGTCAAAGGGGTACTGCGTCGCACGGGGTTACTGAAGCCGACAGAGCTGAACGATATCAGACTTGTTCGCGAAACTATTCGCACGTTAGGCCAGCGTGTGCGGGAAGGTTACACGCCGCGTGAGGATGGCGCTGGCGCATCGTCTCAGTACTCCCGTAGCGGTAAGCCTGATCCGTTCAAAGTGCCGGAAGGTGAGGGCGAGCGTTATCGTGATGACCTTGCCAGAATGATGAAGTCTCTGCGCTCAACGGATTTAACGGTAAACATCGGGCGTACGCCGCCGGTATTGCGTCACCTTGGCGCACCAGATTTGCCGCTGGTTATCTCCCGCGACACTGTGCGTAAGGCCACCAATGGTGTGAAACATGTGGTGCCGATGGATGTTATCGAGAGACTACCGGAACTGATGCACGATCCGGATGCAATTTACCACTCAGCGACAGAAAGAAATGCGGTTGTGATGCTGCTTGATGCCGTGGATAAAAATGGTGATCCGGTGGTGTCAGCGGTACACATGAAGGCTGTCCGGTCGCGTCTGGAAATCAACAAGGTAGCTTCTGTTTACGGTACAGAAAATGGAAAAAAACTGAAGAGTATGGAAATGACCGGGTTAACGTTGTACCGGAGAGAAAAATTAAACCGCGATAACCTTCTGCACAGAGGGCTCCAATTGCCCAAAGGGGAACATTCTTATCGCGGCTCTGCGGATAAAATACTCTATCCTGAAGATATTCGCAAGGGGCCGCATTACTCCCGTACCAGCAGTCTGACACCGGAAGAGACAATTGCATCGCGTTTTGTGCGCCAGATGCAGGATAAATTCCAGGTGCTGAAAGCTGTTCAGGAGAATATCCGTAAAACTGGCGGAAAAATAGACGACAGTAACAACGCTTATATGGCGGAAGAACTCTTCCACGGGAAGGCGGAAAACGACCTGAACGTGATGAAGGAGCGCTATGTTCAGCCGCTGGCTAAATTACTGGCGGACTACAAAATTGCGCAGGCCGATCTGGATGAGTACCTCTACGCCCGTCACGCGCCGGAACGTAACGCGCATATCGCGAAAATCAACCCGAAAATGCCGGACGGCGGTTCGGGGATGACCAACGCGGAAGCGGCGGAAATCATGCAGCGTGTGCGTAACAGTGGCAAACAGGCACAGTATGACCGTCTGGCAGGGATTGTTGACGATATGCTGGCCCGTCGCCGTGAGCTTATCCGTGAGGCCGGACTGGAAGAGAGCGGTGTGGTGGATGCCTGGCAGAACGCCTACCGTTACTACGTTCCTCTGAAAGGCCAGGATGTTGACGGTGTGGTGTCACTGCCCCGTACAGGTAAAGGCTTCACTATCGGCGGACGTGAAAGCAGGCAGGCCATGGGGCGTGCATCCCGCGCACAGTCTCCGTCCACTCAGGCGATACAGGACTTGAGCGAATCGCTGATCCGCAATCGCAAAAATGAAGTAGGTAACGCCTTCCTGAAACTGGTACAGGATAATCCAGACAAGGATTACTGGCAGGTATTCACCAATGAGCGACCGGACACCATGCGTGCGATTGCAGAGCGTGTTGTTCCGGAAACCGGTGAAACCCGTCACGAAGTTGTCGAACGTCCTGTACCGATGGCAATGATGGCAGACCGGTACTTCACCACCAAAAAGAACGGCAAAACGTACTACATCAAACTCCATGATCCGCGCCTGATGCGTGCGATGAAGAATATGGGACCGGAAACCAGTAACGCCGTAATCCGCACGCTGGGGAAAGTTAACCGCTTCCTGGCAACGGTGAACACGTCGTATAACCCGGAATTCCTGGTCAGTAACTTCATCCGTGACGTGCAGACGGCGGTGATGAACCTGAAGGCGGAGCAGGGAAGGAGCGACGGTAAACTGAAAGGGCTGGATAACTTATCCGCCCTGGCTGTGGTGAAAGACAGCCGGTCTGCCATGTCTGCCGTATACGCCAGTCTGCGTGGTAAAACCCTCACGGGCAACGGTGCGCAGTGGCAGAAGGTGTGGAAAGAGTTTGTTGAGGACGGAGGTAAAACCGGCTGGTTTAACATGGGTGACCTTGAAGGCCAGCAGAAGGAAATGGATCGCCTTGTATCGCTGGCGAAGGGAGGATGGAAAGGCCAGAGTATCGGTGCATGGCATTCGTTCCTGAACCTGGTCGAGGATGCCAACGGCGCGGTTGAAAACGCTCTGCGTCTTTCTGCCTATAAACACGCCCGTGATGCCGGTTTGTCACGCCAGCAGGCGGCATCTCTTGCCAAAAACATGACGGTGAACTTTAACCGTCGTGGTGAGCAGGGAGCGCTGATGAACTCGCTGTATATGTTTGCCAACGCCAGCATTCAGGGGACCGCAAACCTGGTGAGAACGCTCGGACATCTTAATGGCGACGGGCCGTTACCGGAGCGCCTTCGCTGGAAGAATCTCAATGTACCGCAGAAAATCGCGCTTGCAGCTGTGGGAGCGGGTTATCTGCTTGGCTCGCTTAACCGCAGTGTTGCGGGGGAGGATGATGACGGGGTTAACTGGTATGACAAGGTGCCGTCTCATGTGAAAGAGCGTAACCTCGTCATTATGAAATCGGTGTTCGGGGGCAAGGCCGGAGAGTACTGGAGTATTCCTCTGCCTTACGGGTACAACGTTTTCTTCCTGCTCGGGCATACTGCTGAAGGTGTGGCAGCGGGCGACCTGACTGCTTCACGTGCTGCCGGTAATGTTGTCGGTGGTATCCTGGGGGCATTCAGTCCTGTGGGCAGTGAAACGTCGGAAACACTGTCCGGGGCATTGCTGAAAAATGCAGCGCCGACCATTCTGCGTCCGTTTGCGAACCTTGCCATGAATGAAAACTTCATGGGGGCGCAGATTTACCAGGAGAACATGCCATTTGGCACACCGAAACCGGACAGCCAGCTGGGCAGACGTTCAACGCCTGAGGCGTACAAGGCGTTTGCATCCTGGCTGAATGCGTTCTCAGGTGGCAGCCAGTATCGTCCCGGCGCGGTGGATATCACACCGGAATCGCTGAAATTCTGGATTGACTATATCTCCGGAGGGACAGGGCGCTTCATTTCCAAAACCACAGATGCGGCGGTGAAATCGCTGAACGGTATTGATATACCGGAGCAGCAGGTGCCCTTCCTGGGGAAAATTTCGGGTGAGGTGATGCCGTATGCAGACCAGCAGAAGATGTACGACCGGATGACAGAGGTTGCGCAGTATCACGCAGAGCTGAAGAGTCTGACCGGTGCAGAAAGAACGGCGTTCATTGACGAGAACAACGGAAAATTGTTGATGAACGGGCTTATGCAGGATACCCGGAAGAGACTGAAGGATTTGCGCAAACAGCGCGATGCCATTTATGCCGACAGTTCTCTCAGTCTGGCGCAGCAGGCGGCGATGGTGAAATCGGTAGAGCGGGATATGAAGGTTGCCGTGGATCGCTTTAACCGCGAGTACAACAAAAAAGTGGGAGTGGATTAACAGAAATGGCCCCGTACGGAAGTGCGGGGCTGATTAAGAAATAAACACACATTAACCTGTAATAACCGGAGCTATTAACATATAGTCAGAAAGAGTATTTCATGTGAGACAGAGAGCCGATTTATGTTTAATGAAGAAAAAGTTGCGTAAATGGCAGCGTATTTGCTGAAAAAACATGGCGGATCTATGCGTTTCATTAAGCTGATGTATCTCTCTGACCGCAAAGCAATGGAGTTGTATGGTTTTCCCATTAGTGGTGATCATTATTTCTCTATGAACAAAGGACCCGTTTTATCGCAGACATATTCTTTGGTTAAGGATGGAAGTGAAAACGAGTACAGTCCGTGGGAATCATGGATATCTGATGTAGCGGATCATAAGGTTGAAATGTGGCGTACATTTTCTTCTGTTGATGAGCTGGGGGAGTTATCGCCCGCAGAAATAGAGTCAATGGACATAATTTTTGGTCAATATGGAGGTTGGGATGCGTTCAGGCTTTGTGATGAAACTCACAGAATTTGCGGTGAGTGGCGCGATCCGCATGGTTCATCAATTCCAATCAGCCTTAAGAATATATTTATTGCTCTTGGAAAGTTGCCAGAAGCAGCAACAGTAATGGCGAATAGCATTAATGCGCAAAATAATCTTGATATATTATTAGGTGATCTGAGGTAGTCGGGATGATGTTCAGCCCTTATTTGTATTTACCGGGGAGGGAAGATGTTTAATTCCGATTCCCCGGCTCCACAGGCCTAACCTAACTTTATGTAACAGTCCATGCAGGGCTGAAATCTGCCTGCTGAAATAACTCCGTTAGCCCGCTAATCTGCTTTAACCTCAGAACTTCATCCTGGTCCATCCCCAGTTCTGTTCCGATACGTTCATCAGTCCAGCCAAGACGTGAAAGATCTCTGACAATATCAGACATTGAGGTTATCTGGTGTTTCCCCCTGGCTCTGTTATGTCGGATAGTCGCGGCAATACGTGAGGTTTGTCCCTTTCGGTCTGGATTAATACAGGTTACTGGTAGCCAGCCTTTCAGGCGTTTTCCAGTAACTGTTCTTCTACCTAGTAACTGCCTATGAAAACCATCCACCACCAGGTAATGGCTTGTTTCTTCCGAAACAACAATTGGTTGAGTAAAACCGTCTTTTTCCAGAGATTGTTTCAGTAATTTTTTTTCGCTTGGGGCCATGACATTGGGATTATAATCGTTAGCGACAATTTCATCCGCTTTTACCCACAGCACACAGTCCACTGGTTCTTGAGCAAAGGGGCTGATCTCATGGAGTACGCAGCGGAGATGGTTCAGGGCCTGTATGGTTTTCTCTTCAGATTGTTCCTGACTGAAGTACTGTCGAATCATCTTGCTCAGCACCTCCACCTCTGGTGTCACAGAATTCCCCATTCCTTCCTCCTTTCATTCATACGCTGCAGGTAACGTTCATAGTGCCGGGGTTTGTTGGGGCTGAAGGAGAGCGTTCGGCACCAGAAATCATTCTTTATGAGAGTCTTACAAATACGTCGCCAGGAGGGAACATCCCGGCAGCCCAGATCATTTTCCTGTTCATCCGGGATATCATCCGGGAATCCCCGGTTCTGATACCAGCGCAGGTAGACTGCTATCTTGTTGCGGTAGTGTTCAGCCGTTCTTTCCGGCATTACGTCCAGCAGGAAGAACGCATAGCTGCGCCAGGTATGATGGGATGGTTTTGACATCCGTTTACGCAGGGCAAAATAGGCCCCGCTTTCATTGGCATAAAGAGCCCCACTGGCAGCACCAGATACTCGTTCACACATCCGTGCCCAAGTTTCTGGCTCCAGAACATGATAAAGCCATAGTCCCTTACGCTGTTCCGGGCCAAAAGGCTCACAGACACGCATATTACGTAGAGGAATGCCTGCACGGTACATCAAATCATACAGAGGATTGTAGATTGCACAGGTTTTAGCGTTATATACCCAGATATCGTTGGTTTTCCAGTCATACAGCGGATACATGGTGTAGTAAAAACCTTCAGGTGACGCCGTGGTCCAGGGTTTATCATCTGCATATCTCAGTTTTCGTTGGGAAACCAGTCCCATAAATCTGTTAAGAGATTCATCCGCGCGGACTCCAGTCAGTATTGCCACGCTACATTGGTTACTTGCGAACCAGGAAGAAAAAGCTGGGACAAATTCTTCAAAAGTCATGGCGTAGCGGTAAAAGGGGAAATACGCCATATCAGTAATAGCATCTTCCGGTGGCTGTCGAACCCACTCTACACCGGGCTCCCAGCATATCCACTCAGGCTGAAACTGCGAGACACCATTTACTGTCGTCAGGGGAAGTGCAACCCAGTAAAAGGTATCTGTTACATCTTGGTACATCATCCGCATCTTCTGTATATGATCAATGGTGCATTGATACTGGGCTTCCCAGTCAATGAACAATACAGAAAAACGACGTTTCTTCCTGTAGGCCACTTCGGCTACAAGATGGAAAAGTACAGTGGAATCTTTACCGCCAGAAAAAGATAAACATACAGAAGAGAATGTTTCAAACAACCATTCAATGCGGTGAATGGCTGCTGACAAAACATCTTCTCCAGTTCTGATTTTTGTTATAGTTACCGGCATACAATCTGATAAAAATAGCGAGGGTTTGCATTTTACCTAGTAACGTTATGTAACTATTTTTTTGAATAAAGGCAATGAGATAATGATAAAAAATGTTTATCTAATGTACTGAGCTCTTCTCTTTATTGTATTAACTCTTCGATTTCAGCGGCGTTGTCGTTCAGGCATGAAAAAAGGAGCCGAAGCTCCTTTAGTTTCAGAATTCGAATTGCCTTGCCCGCAGGCTTTTCAGCATTGGCATGGCTCGTTGGATAACGGAACTTGACATGTCGAGACGTGTTACTTCCCTCAGTAACGCATCTCTGTTCTTCGTCACCATGTAGATGGTCTCAAACGCAATGTCATACAGCTTGTTCGTGTATGAGGAGTTCAGCTCTTTCATAATGGGATACAGGTGTTTGCTGAGGTCCTGGGCTTTTTCCATCCAGAGCTGCATGTAGCAAAGGAGGATGATTTCCTCGGCTGTGAATTGCGGCTGTGGTTCTGCTTGTACTGGCTGAATGTTGCGAAGTTTCTTTTCGCACTCGATGAAGTAGCGGCGGATCTGGCGACCTTTTTCGTTACGTTCAACCATCGCAAGCTCTTTGGCTGTGTCGAGGGTGAGGTGGTATTCCTTGCGGCGGCGGCCTAGAGTTTTCGCCAAATTTGGCGAAAATAGAATGTAGTCTAAATTTTCTACGAATCCATACTCGTTTAGCCTGGCCCGTATCCAGTTAGAAAAATCTTTACCTACCTCTAAAAATCCATGCAAATCACGCGCGTTCACCAGAAGCGTAGGTTCATTTGAGATTGTACCTTCAAACACAGGGATGAGTTGAGTGGTCATGATGACCTCCTTTGGCTTTTTTCGAGAAATGCCACCACAAGATGTGGTGCCGGGAGGCTCGAAACGGCCCAAAAGATACCGCGGACTTATTCCCCTTGCGGGTGTTGTATTCGTCGCCCTCCCGACATTGATCGGGGATGTGACCGCACACTGTGCTATCACTGAATAACAGGCATAAAAAATCCAACACTGACGGGGTTGGTTTAATCCGCTTTTGGGAGGTTTTCGAGGCCTCGGCGCGGAGTATAGTCAGTATTGGACGCAGTCGTCAACCATCGCAAGCTCTTTGGCTGTGTCGAGGGTGAGGTGGTATTCCTTGCGGTTGTGACCGCCTCTACCTTTTGCTTCCCGAATTTGGGAAGCAATCATATAGTCCTGTTTTTCAACGAAACCATATTCAGCAATACGTTCTGTTATCCACGATGCAAAGCGTTTACCAACCCCAAGGAAAGCGTGTAGATTGCGAGCATTGCATAGAAGGGCTGCTTGGTTTGAGATAGAACCGTTGAATACGGGGATGAGTTGACTGGTCATGATGACCTCCTTATTTGTTTAGTTTATAACCGCCAGTTAGTAGCTGGCGGTCGGGTGTCAACTGAGCCAAATAAGAAGCTCTGGGCATATTCCCCTTGCGGGTGTTGTATTACGCCTCTCCACCCGACCTTTGTACGGATGTAACTATGCCAAATTGCAGGCATAAAAAAGCCGCAAAGCTATCGGGTGCGGAGACCGCTTATTTGTTCAGTGCGATCAGTATGCGATAGCTCTGGCGGATTTGTCAAATCGTGCAGTAACATCCTTTTCTTCCTTGCCATTTCTCAATGATGACAAAGGGTGGATTCGGATTGGTATTGGGACAAAAGTGAGACACACAAAGCTTTGCATCGGCTTACAAAGCTTTGCATGTTTTTCAATGTTGGGACGTGTGAGCGCAGAAATGACGGGCTATCTAATTGATTTTAAACGATACGTAACCAACTTTAAAATCTTTGCACGCCAGTTCGCAGGTTTTACAGCCAGTACAGCGGCTGGAATCGATAAAAAATCCATATTGTGTGGTCATGGGCTACTCCTTAAACCTTTTCGATCTGGACAAGATTGCTGTGCGACGGGTTTCCCTTTGCCAGCGGTGAAGGGCGGTGAGAGGTCAGAATATTGATACTGCCGCCGTGATCGACCCGGTCACCAAACATATCCGCTTTAAGCCACGCACCTTGCCCGATGGCGGTAACGCCAGGCAGAATACGCGGAGTCACTTTTGCGGCAATCAGCATTTCTCCATTATTGTTAAATACCCGCACGGTATCGCCATGACGGATACCGCGTGCCTGAGCATCAATGGGGTTGATCCACACCTCTTGTGGGCAGGCCTGCTGTAACACATCAATATTGCCGTAGCTGGAGTGGGTACGCGCTTTGTAATGGAAGCCCGTTAACTGCAGTGGATAGGTTTTCCGCAGGGGATCGTCCCAGCCATCAAAACCTGGGGTATACGCAGGAAGGGGATGAATAATTTCATCTTTTTTCAATTCCCAGGTATCTGCAATCTTCGCCAGTCGTTCAGAATAAATTTCGATTTTCCCCGAAGGTGTTTTCAACGGGTTTGCCTGTGGATCTTCACGGAATGCGCGGAAAGCGACGTAGTGTTCTTCCGGGCATTTTTTCTTAAAGATCCCGGTCGTTTTCATCTCCTCGTAGTCGGGCATCTCAGGGTTACGTTCCTTCGTTTTCGCATGGAGATATTTGATCCATTCATGCTGACTGCGACCTTCAGTAAAGGTTTGATAAACGTCTGGTCCTAAGCGTTTGGCGACTTCACTCAGCATCCAGTAGATGGGTTTGCGTTCAAATTTTGCTGAGGTTGCGGGTTGGGCGAGGATCACATAGCCCATATTCCCTGCAGATTCATGAGAGATAAGGTCTTCTTGCTCTGTTGGCATCAGGTCGGGCAACAGGATATCGCAATACTTAGCCGAGGCCGTCATGAAGTGGTCAATGCCAACAATCATCTCGCACTTGCTGTCATCCTGAAGCACCTCATGGGTGTGATTGATGTCGCCATGTTGATTGATCAATGTGTTACTGGCGTAGCACCATAAAAACTTGATGGGGACATCCAGTTTTTCTTTTCCACGAACACCATCACGGGTCGCGGTCATTTCCGTACCATGGTCGATGGCATCTGTCCATGTAAAGACGGAAATCTGCGTTTTAACAGGATTCTCGAGCATCGGGAACCATTCTACCCCCAGATCCCAGCTACCTTCGCGTACGCCTGAGTTGCCGCCGTTTATGCCGACGTTGCCGGTGAGAACGGAAAGCATGGCAATAGCGCGGGATGTTTGCTCGCCGTTGGAATGTCGTTGTGGCCCCCAACCCTGACAAATATAAGCAGGTTTTGCTGAACCGATCTCTCGTGCCAACTGGATAATTTTTTCTGCCGGGATGCTGGTGATTTTTGCTGCCCATTCCGGCGTTTTAGCTATGCCGTCAGGCCCTTCGCCCAGAATATAGGCTTTATAATGCGCGTTACGTGGTGCGTTGGCGGGCAGCGTTTTTTCATCGTAACCAACACAATATTTGTCGAGAAATGGCTGATCGACCATGTTTTCAGTAATCAGTACCCAGGCAATCGCACAGGCCAGTGCGCCATCGGTGCCAGGGCGAATGGGCAGCCATTCATCTTCACGCCCGGCAGCAGTGTCGTTATAACGTGGATCGATGACGATCATGCGTGCGTTTGAACGTTCGCGGGCTTGCTCGACGTAGTAAGTGACACCACCGCCGCTCATCCGCGTTTCTGCCGGGTTATTTCCGAACATAACGACCAGTTTCGTATTGGCGATATCATCCGGGCTGTTGCCATCATTGGCACCGAACATATAACTCATTGCGGCACTGATCTGTGCGGTACTGTAGCTGCCATAGCGACTGAGAAAACCACCGCAAGAGTTCATCAGACGGTACGGGACGTTTGAGTTGGTGATGTTTCCGCCATCTACGCCTGTTCCGTACAGGACATGTACAGCCTCATTGCCGTAATCTTTCAGGATCCGCCGAAGATTATCACTGATGGTATCCAGGGCTTCGTCCCAACTTATCCGTTCAAATTTACCTTCACCGCGCTTGCCGACGCGCTTCATGGGATATTTCAACCTATCAGGATGATTCATCCGTCGGCGGATAGAGCGCCCGCGTAAACACGCTCGAACCTGATGATTACCGTAGACGTCGTCACCTGTCGTATCAGACTCCACCCAGTACACGGTGTCATCTTTCACATGCAAACGTAACAGACAGCGGCTCCCGCAGTTAACGGTGCAGGAACTCCAGACCGCTTTCTCTTCTACCGGAGCCTCTGCCGCCCGGACCATTTGGGAAAATGGCAGAGTGAAAGCACTGCTTGCCAGCGCAAGACTGCCAAGTGCGGAGGTTTTCATCAGACTTCTACGGCTGATTTCAGCCTTCATGAGCGCCTCTGTGGTATGGATTTTCATCATTACTCACTTATTGCTTTTCAAACAAAATGTCATGCCAGAATTTATGGTTGTCGTGGGTTATATTTTTTCGATCTCGACCAGATTAGTGTGCTGCGGGTTTCCCTTCGCCAGTGGTGAAGGGCGCAGAGTGGTTAGCGTATTCACACAGCCGCCATGGTCGATTTTATCGCCAGACATATTGGCCTCGTGCCAGGCTCCCTGGCCCATAGCGCTAACTCCAGGGAGAATACGTGGTGTTACTTTGGCTGGTAGCCGAACTTCGCCACGATGGTTAAACACCCGCACCATATCGCCGTTGGCAATCCCACGTTTCTGCGCATCTATAGGGTTGATCCACACCTCCTGACGGCAGGCAGCCTTCAGGAGATCAATATTGCCGTAGGTCGAGTGAGTACGGGATTTGTAATGGAAACCAAACAGTTGCAGTGGGAAGGTTCTACGTTCAGGGGAGTTCCAGCCTTCAAAGGTTGAGGCATAAACTGGCAATGGGCTTATCACTTCATCTTTTTCCAGTTCCCAGGTACGGGCAATTTCCGCCAGCCTGCTGGAATAAATTTCAATCTTACCGGAAGGCGTTTTAAGTGGATTTGCCTCGGGGTCGTCACGAAATGCTTTGTAGGCGACAAAATGGCCATTGGGATCTTTACGCTTATAGATACCCATTTTTTTCAGTTCGTCGTAAGACGGTAACGCCGGATCTTTGGCAAGCATTTTGGCGTACAGATGTTGTAACCATTGTTCCTGCGTGCGACCTTCTGTGAACTTTTGATAGACGTCAGGTCCAAGACGTTTCGCGACTTCACTCAGGATCCAGTAAATCGGTTTGCGTTCGAATTTTTCGCTGGTGACAGGCTGGAGGAAAATGAGATATCCCATGTTACCGGCGTAGTCGTTAGGAATAATATCTTCCTGCTCAACGGTCATCAGGTCTGGCAGCAGAATGTCGGCATATTTTGCCGATGAGGTCATAAAGTTTTCGATGACCACAATCATTTCGCATTTCGATTCGTCCTGCAGAATTTCATGCGTTTTGTTGATGTCAGAATGCTGATTAACGAGGGTATTTCCCGCGTAGTTCCAGATGGACTCCATTGCCAGACGGATGGATGGACTTGAAGTAGTTGACTCAATGCTACTTAAGGTCCTGATATGACTGACATTAATCATGATAACACTGTATATCCATCCAGTTCTTTCTCTGGGTCTCCCTATCTGTATCAGCAAGTCTACACCTCAAGCCCTGACACAAGGCTGACACAAATCAATCTACTCAGCGTAGCTAAGCCTCAGTTAGTCCGCAGAGCCAATGGTCGATATACTATCCGCTTCAGACTCAAGGGACAGACCACACCGTTTCTTTCAGTATCGACCCGCAGCACAGACAGGAGAGTAGCCACAATGCGTCAGAGAGAGCTTGCAGCCACCGCTAAGGCCTTCATGTTGGATAGGCCTGAAGTCTCACTACAGGAGCTTACAGAGCATCTCCGGTCTATGGCTGAGCAGTTCCTGACAGACGCTAGTGACGATTACTGGAATGGACTTGAGGTCGCTACTCTGGTCGACGAGAAGTCCAACCTGAAGGAGCTAGCCGCTACGCAAGCCTTGAGTCTGGACCAGCAGAAGGGCATAAGGTTAGCGCTTGAAGTCCTGACCGCAGCACAGCAGAGGGTAGACACTGGTGATACCTCTGGTCTGATTAAGCTGATTGATGATAATAACCTTACTGATGACTCAACTATAGGCGACTCTACGTCAATTCTGAATAATGAGCAGGGGGATAGACCGGCAGTTTTCACACAGGAGCGCCAGTCATCTGTAGTTTTTTCAAGCCTAGTGTCCTCGCTGCTGGCTGAGAAGGTCCAGACCCTGAAGACATCCAGCTACAAGGACCTCTCGTCCTCACTCAATACTGTCTCCCGGTTCCTGCCTGAAGACATGGACCTGATGTCCCGCTCTGGGTGGCTGGCTGTCAGGGACTCTATGCTGGCTTCTGAGGTGAGACCATCGACAATCAACAAGCTGCTGACCAAAGCGAAGATGTGTCTCGATTATGGCCTGATGAATGGGCAACTTGAGGGCCGCAACCCTATTGAACGGATGAAGCTGACCAAGGATATCGACTCCAAGCGCAGAGCGTTCACAGACGAGGAGCTGGAGAGACTTCTGGTCCGTGTTGAGTCTGAGTATCAGTTCACACGACACACGGCTCACACGACCTCTGAGGCCCGTAGATGGGCGTCTCTGGTGTCTGTGGTCACTGGCGCTCGGTCTGCTGAGGTCTGCCACCTGACTAAACGTGACATTGTAACCTTGGACAATGGACTGGTCTGTATCGACATCAATGAAGATGGGGACGGGAAGTCTGTGAAGAACAAACATTCAGTCCGACTTGTGCCGTTAACCGATGGCGCTTATGGGTTTGACCTGACGTCCTTCCTGTCGTGGGTAGACATGCAGCCTGATGAGGGTCCTCTCTTCGGGATGACTCCGAGCGCCTACTCTAGCTGGTTTAACTCAAGGGTCCTGACTGAGGCCCTAGGAGACTCTCAGGATGTCTCTCTCCACAGTCTGAGACATTGGCTGGCGACCCGAATGAAAGAGCGTGGAGTCAATCTGGTGGACGCTCAAGGCATCTTAGGTCACAGCAGTCAGTCAATTACGTATGACCTGTACGGGAAAGGACACGCTGTGGGTAGGCTGGCTGATGTGCTTAAGACAGCTTTACTTTAAGTAGGGAGACCCAAGTAGGGAGACTATACGGCTTGATGGTTGAGACCTTGGGTCACTGAAGTCTGACTGAAGTTAGGGAGGGTGATAATAATCATAATCCCTCCTGACTATAGGCCCACTGGTTCGCCTTCGGCTGTCCGACTCTAAGTCTGTCTGTGGTCTTATTTAAACTGGTTCCCTAACTCAGGTCCTCCAACTTGGTGTCTTATTTAAACTGGTTCCCTAACTCAGGCCCCTCCAAATTTCGTTGTCTGTCAGCGACTTAAATATCCCCTCACCTTAGAAGAGTTTAGGGTTCAGACCCTTAACTATCACCTTAGGAGAGACGGGCCGTCCTCCACCCAATCAAAACCTTAAGAGGAGGACCATACATGGCTATTAAAATTCAGTGCTACACCGAGTCCGACAATGCGGCTTTCTTCGGTGACGATTCCGACCTCCAGCACCAGCTACCAGCACCGACATATGACGAACCTAAGGCCCGCACAGGTAAGCCTCCTGTGGTCATCGACAACCGGGCTGTCCGTGCGTGGCTGATTGAGACTGGGTGTCTCTCCTATACGCAGCTTGTTGAGGCGTACCCGTGGGCTGACGATGTGTTCACAGGACTCTCACGGGCTACCAGTGGCGCTGTCGGTGCTGGACTCCCGGTATCTAAGGCGTACCTGTTCTCTGCCTTATATGGCACCAACGACATCTTCTCCCGTAACACAGCCAAATCCTACGCTGACATCACTGGGCGTTCACCGTCTCCTCGCTACCTGCGCCACGTCAATAGCGTGCTTCAGGCTACGGCTGTGAATCTGGCTAAGGTTCTGAAGGACCGAGGGGATTTCACATGGTGGGATTACAACGATCAGTGCCTGTCCTGAGAGCCGCGCCAGCTCTGGGCTGGAATACCCCCTCACTATAGGGACACCCCCCTAAACTATCACTATAGGGGGACCAACCTTGCCTCTGAGTCTGATGCGTCAGAACATGCGAGCATCTGGTCAACCGACATTAAGTATCTCTCCTAAGTAATCAAGGCCCGTGACCGCCTCTGACAGACCTCCTGTATCGACCTCCAGCTCGTTAGCGTTCTTTAGTCGTCTCGGTTAGTAGCTCGTCTACTCACTACATTGGCTTAAGTCTATCACCGCTCACCATCTGGAGTCCTTACAGCTCGTCCTGACATGCGGTCGCACCTTTATACGTACATGGAGAACATGGTCACTCCAGACCGTCAACATTTAACCATTCACTTTCGTTAAGCACTTTCTGATGGGTCCGTTTAGGATGCGTCTGAATGGTGCGGACTCCATGTGGAGACAGAAAGTGCTTTACCAAAGGAGCATCTTTGTATGAATACCGAATTACCAGTAACTAACCGCCAGTTCTTAATCATCCTGCTGACCAATGCAGAGTCCAGTGTCGATTGCTGTCGCTATAACTTAGACCTGCTGAAGTTATCCCGATGGTATGCCCAGGCGGAAGACTGGGACTATGAGAAAATCCGGGAGATGTACGCGGAGCCTATCCAGTCATACCTCCAGACACACACCGAGGAAGAGCTGAAGCGTGGCCTGCAGGACATCTTCTATTTCAACAATCCTTACACCTGTGAGGGTGACTCAGAAGAGATGGATTGGATAGCGTCACGCTCTGATGCCGACTTGAAGCACATCTCTAACGCGATGATGCAGGTGGAGAGCAAATGGTCCCGCCGCCTTCAGGTCCTAACTGAAGATTACGAAAACGGCACCTTTGATAAGCTGGTCCCACCTGATGCCGAACGCCTTCAGGCGAAAGCTGACCAAGAACAGCGCTTCAAGTCCTTTGCCGAAGCTCTGGCGGGAGGTGCCTCTTATGACTTCTGACAATAAGCAGGAATACACCATTCATATCTTCGGTCAGGACATCACCAGTCAGGACGGATTGTTTCGACTGGATGAGATACGCCGGGTAGGCATTCAGATTGGTAAGGTAGAAGATAACCGTAGTACCGAGGTTGCTCGCTTCATGAGGACCAAGGCTGGTAGAAGTCTAACCAACCCAGAAAACGGGTTTGTTAAAAAGATTAACATGGGTCACTTAGGGACCTCGTGGCTGGCTGACCCAGTAGCCGCTATAGAGTTCGGTCGGTGGTTGGACCTTGGGTACGGACTGGCAGTAACCCGAGCCTTCGTGTCTATGACCTCCAGCGCCACCGTGCAGTCTGCTGTAGCGTCTGCTGAGGACATCAAGCCGGAGACCAAGGAATTCATCCAGCGTCATGGCACAGGCCTCTACATCGCCGGACGTGAAGTCTCACAGGCTGAGTATTCAGACTATCAAGCTGTGACCGCTGGTCGCTGTGAGTGGAGGTAAGTAATCATGGCTATGATTGACCCTCGTACACCTATCGGCAAAGCGACCCTTCGTTACCGTGGCCTGCCCACACGTCATCTGCTGTCTCTGCTGAGACTTGGAGTCGAAGACCCTGAGCGCCCTTACTACAGTCGAGACGAGCTGATAGCTATGCTGGTGGACCGTGATTTAGACAATCAGTTACGCCGAGCCTTTGCTAAGCAGTCCTGACCATACCAAACCTAATTTTAAACCTTTTGAGATGACCGATGCGGGGAGACCCGTAGGCGCTACTGCGTCTGCGATACCGATAGTCTCAACTCTCAAGAGGAGAATTACCTATGATGTTCAACAACAACAACTGGAAGCTGTCAGTCACCGACATCAACCTTTATGAAAACACTGTGAGTCTGGACGGTCAGCCCTATCCGCTGTCGCTCGCTATCAAGACCCTCATTCCGGGCTACCTGTCAGGCCTGCCGTCTACCAGCCGCGAGGCAATGGAGTTACTGGAAGCTCTGGCTGAAGCTGGCGTGACCATTGGCAACTTCTTCAGTAATGACTTGATGACCGCCTATGGTCGCCGCCAGCTTAACAAACGAGCTGAGGCTGAGCGTATCGCTAAAGAGCAACGACTTCAGGCTGAGCGTATGCGTGAAGAGAACATGACCGATGCAGAGTGGCAGAAAGAGCTACAGCGCCGCGAACAGGTCAAAGCTGAACGCCGGACCTATGGTGAGAGCCTCCGCAGTGCTACCCATTCCGCTGGTCGCTCCCGTGCCGCTATTGTCGCTGACCTTGAGTCAGGCGGTAACTGGATGGACAGCTTGTAAAACACACAGTCCCTGACCCGATGTTAGGGACTCCTCAGTTTTGAGGACTCACAGTATTTAAACTAATTTAGGAGATTGATTATTATGACTACGATTAAAGACGCTTTCCAGTTTGGCATTGAGCCAGTACGCATCACCGATACCGACAACATTCAGGTCAATGAAGGTCTGCCGACTAACGCTGACCCGCAGGTCTATGCCCTCCAGTTAGCTAAGACGGTTAAGGCTATGCTGAACGGTGTACTTAAAGACGCTCAAGAGAACATCCCGTTCCCTGTAGAAGTCCTGCCGACCCGTAACAGCTTACCGACCCCAATCATTGCTCACACTCTGGCTGACCGCTCTGTGGTCGTTCCTGTCCGTGGTGGCAAGCGACCTGAAGTCGTGACCGTTCCGTCTGGACAAGAAATCGTGGTCGAACCAATCGAGCAGGCTATTCTCATCTCTGAGCAGACCAAGCTCTGGGACGCCAAGTCATCCACCGGATTCACTCAGGGCACACTTCAGCAGGACGCTATGAACATCTGTGAGAATGTGGTCCGTACCATCAACGCTCGCATGGTCGACGTTCTGGAATCCTCTAAGCTGCTGAAGACCGTAGAGCTTCCTGTCCTGACTGGTAGCCTGACCGCTAAGGCAGACGCTATCATGGACGCTCTGTATGAGAACACAGAGTCTTCTTTCGGTTCTGAGGTGTCTGACTACGGTATTATCGCTCATGAGAGCCAACTGAAAGCACTGTCCCGTCTGGCTGCTAAGCAAGGCTTCTCCGGTGAAGACGCTATCGTCGATATGCTGGGGACAGACATCGCCTATTACAACGGTGAAGACAAGGGTGTATTCATGCTGGCTAAACGCTTCACGGCCCTGAGCTTCGGCTGCTTCCGTCACGACGGTGAGAATATTACGGTCGTCCTTTCACGTGATGGCGACTCTCAGTCCCACGACTTGGAAATCCTCGGTAAAGTGTTCGTTGTCGCTGAAGCTGCTACGACCATCAAGATGGGCACTGGCTCAGCTACTGCCGTCCTGCCTGTAGTCAAACGCCTGAAGTTCACCAAGACCGAAGCGTAAGACCAATGGGTAAGAGCATTAGTAAAGGCTTCAGGTCCATCGCCAAGGGCCTGACAGGTGGTGGTGGGACTCAAGGTGGGGCTTCGGTCCCGCCTCCTGTAGCTCCTCCTGTAGCTCCTCCAGATGACGCTCAGCAAGCTGTAGTCGATACCCAAGGTCAGGAGACCGAGGGAGGTAAGACCATGAGCAGAGGTAAGTCTGGACTGAATATCAGCAGGACTTCAGGTGGTGGCTTGTCACTGTGATTAACTAACTACGGTCTGGACCAATGGTCTGGGCCTTTGTTTTGTACTAGTTGTCTAGTGCGGTAGTGCAATAGAAGATAGGGGGGCTTTATGTCCATGACTTCCGAAGACCTAAAGTCTCTCCTGACTCTGGTCTATAAACTCGTGTTCCTCTCTGTGGGTCTCTATATGGTCCTCTCTGGTCGACTCGGTGTGGATGTGTTCGACACTCTGTCTAAGGCTGTGGGTGGACTTCTAGATCCTTAGGTTTGGACTCACAGTGGGACCGATGATTTCTGACAGAAAAATGTGAATGACCATCTAATACATTAAGCCAGCAGACTTCCCCCCATAGTCCCGCCTCAAGTCCATACCAAGGCCACCGGAGGGTCCTGACCAGCCGTCTAGACATCCCGTCTAATGACACAAGTCTGGCACAAAGAATGACACAAGGTCTTGACTCAATGCAGGACCTCAGGCCTACTAAGGGTCCGCTTCAAGTCCTTGTAGTTCCAGATGAACTTAATGGGCACATCCAGTTTATCTTTGCCGCGGACGCCGTCGCGGATTGCCGTCATTTGCGGACCATGATCGATAGCATCTGTCCAGCTGAAGCAGGAGATTGACGTTTTGACCGGATTATCCAGCACCGGCAGGCGTTCTATGGTAATGGTATAGGTCGATTCACGCGCGCCACTATTTCCGCCGCTGATGCCGACATTGCCCGTCAAAATAGGTAACATAGCAATAGCGCGTGCAGTCAGTTCGCCGTTTGCCTGGCGTTGTGGCCCCCAGCCCTGGCAGATATAAGCGGGTTTTGCTGTGCCAATTTCACGCGCCAGTTTGATGATACGGTCCTCCGGGATACCGGTAATTTGCGAAGCCCACTGCGGCGTTTTCGCTGTTTTATCGTCACCTTCACCAAGAATATAGGCTTTATAGTGACCATTTTTGGGTGCATCTGCGGGTAAGGTTTTTTCGTCATAGCCGACGCAGTATTTATCGAGAAAAGGTTGATCAACGAGATTTTCGTTAATCAATACCCAGGCAATACCCGCAACCAGCGCGGCATCGGTGCCCGGGCGAATAGGGAGCCATTCGTCTTCACGACCGGCAGCCGTATCGGTATATCGCGGATCGATAACAATCATTTTGGTGTTCGATTTCTCGCGCGCTTTTTCAAGAAGATAAGTGATGCCACCACCGCTCATGCGGGTTTCTGCCGGGTTGTTACCAAACATCACGACCAGCTTGCTGTTTTCAATATCCGTGGTGCTGTTGCCATCATTACTGCCGTAGGTGTAGGGCATGGCACAGGAAATTTGCGCAGTGCTGTAGGAGCCATACTGGTTGAGTGAACCGCCGTAGCAGTTCATCAGGCGTTTGACCGCCGAGGCTGATGGCGAAGAGCGGGTCATATTGCCGCCAACGATCCCCGAAGAGTACTGAATATATACAGCCTCATTGCCATATTGTTCGACGGTTTTCTTCAGGCTACTGGCGATAGTATCCAGGGCTTCATCCCAGCTAATCCGTTCGAATTTGCCTTCGCCGCGTTTGCCCACGCGTTTCATTGGGTAATTCAAGCGATCGGGATGATTAATACGCCGGCGGATGGAGCGACCGCGCAAACAGGCGCGTACCTGATGGTTGCCGTACTCATCGCTGCCGGTATTGTCAGTTTCCACCCAGGTCACTTCATTATCTTTAACATGTAGACGAAGTGCACAGCGGCTACCACAGTTGACGGAACAGGCACCCCAGACCACTTTTTCGCGGGCCTGTTGTACCGCTGCTGCTGCATTGCGCAGGGTAAACGGCAAAGAAAAACCGCCTGCAGCCAGCGCCAGAGAACCTATCGCGGTAGATTTAACGAGTGTTCTGCGGCTGATGCCCACCATTCGTTCATTTTTGGACATAACTCACTCCCTGTTCTTTATCGTTATATAAAAGTTTATATATTGAATATTTAGCGCGCTAACAATAGAGGGAGTCTACCCATTTTGGGTTAAGAATTATTAATCCATATCAATAGAAGGGTATGAGTAATAAGGTGGGATTATGTTGTATGTTCAAATCGCCGGATTTGTCATATCCGGCGTTCAGTCGATAATGTGTTACTGCGGTTCGGCAGGCGCGCCATCCTGGCTAGACTGCGCGGGAGCAGAGACGTTACCGCTGGTGGTGCGGGTATAGAGAATTTTATGCGTATCATTAGCGCAATGGCCGACGACCTGGGAATCAGGCTGATCAACCTGGTCATTGGGTACAATACTTAACGTGAAGCTGCTTTCGGGTACGCCATTATTGATAATGCGCTGTGATATATCGCTCTGTATGCGCTCACAGGATCCCGGCGCGGCGAGTACCGCGGGTGAGGCGAGGGCGAGCAGAAGCGCGGCACAGCAGGTTGAGAGTTTCATCATAAGCTCCTTACGCGAAGATAACTTCTTTAAGCATAGCATTTAACGTGTAAAGTACTGTATTTGCTACTATGATTGAGAATCATCTCTACTCTCTGGTGACTGTTGTGAAATACAAATTACTACCATGCTTACTCGCGATATTCCTCACAGGATGTGACCGCACAGAGGTAACACTTTCATTTACCCCTGAGATGGCCAGTTTCTCTAATGAATTCGATTTTGATCCGCTGCGTGGTCCGGTAAAAGATTTCACTCAGACATTAATGGATGAGCAAGGTGAAGTGACGAAACGTGTTTCTGGGACTTTGTCGGAAGAAGGCTGTTTTGATTCACTCGAATTACTGGATCTGGAAAATAATACCGTGGTCGCTCTGGTACTGGACGCCAATTATTACCGTGATGCCGAGACGCTGGAGAAGAGAGTACGTTTACAGGGAAAATGCCAGCTAGCAGAATTACCTTCTGCCGGGGTGAGTTGGGAAACCGATGATAATGGCTTCGTGATTAAAGCCAGCAGCAAACAAATGCAGATGGAATATCGCTATGATGATCAGGGTTATCCGCTGGGTAAAACCACGAAAAGTAACGACAAAACATTATCTGTCAGCGCCACGCCATCAACGGATCCGATCAAAAAATTAGATTACACAGCGGTTACTTTACTGAATAATCAACGGGTTGGTAATGTAAAACAGAGCTGTGAATATGACAGTCACGCTAATCCGGTGGACTGTCAGCTAATCATTGTTGATGAAGGAGTAAAACCCGCCGTCGAACGGGTTTACACCATCAAAAATACGATCGATTATTATTAATGCTATTGTGCGGTCGGCTTCAGGAGAGTCTGACCCGGTGTTTTGTGCTCTGCCAGATACTGATGCTGGAATATACACATGCGAATGGCATTACGATATTGACCATTAATAAAGAACTCGTGCATCAATTCACCTTCAACCGAAAAGCCAAGCTTGCGGTAAATGTGAATCGCTTTTTCATTCTCTTTATCAACGATCAGATACAGCTTATAGAGATTGAGAACGGTAAAGCCATAGTCCATTGCTAATTTGGCGGCACGGGTTGCCAGACCTTTCCCCTGATACTCCGGGGAGATAATTATCTGAAATTCTGCGCGGCGATGAACATGGTTAATTTCCACCAGCTCCACCAGACCGGCTTTTTCGCCGTCACATTCCACCACAAAGCGCCGTTCGCTCTGATCGTGAATATGCTTATCATACAGATCAGAGAGTTCAACAAAGGCTTCGTAGGGTTCCTCAAACCAGTAACGCATCACACTGGCGTTATTGTCGAGTTGATGTACATAGCGTAAATCTTCACGCTCCAGCGGGCGTAGCTTAACACTGTGGGCGCTTGGCATAACGTGTCCTTACATTCCTTAAATCAATAACAGGTTAGGGGGTAATAACGCGGCCAGTTCGACGGTCCAGGCAGCGCAAAGTATTGGGCTCCCAGTAGGCATTGATGTTGGCGCTTTGCTCACATTTATCGCGGTTATCAAAAGCGGCGTCGGCTTTATCCCACTCTTTTTCAGTGCGTTTATTCACTTTCTGGCGCAGATTGCGCGTGTCATTCCATTGCTCTTTTTCCATAGCGGCGTGCTGGCGGCTTTGTGCACTGTCGCCAGACTCAATCACCAGTTTGTTAGTTTCGGCATGAACAGTTGTGCTCAATGCCAGTGCGCAAGGCAGCAGAATAGCGAGCAGGCCGATTCGTTTGCTGAGAGTGATTTTCATAATTCATTCCCTGTATGAATGATTAAAGGTGATTCTACACCATCCACTGCGGACGCAAAACGTACCAGGAGGGTGTTTATATTGATGATATTATGTCGCCCTATAACTATACATGATGTCAATAAGAGACAAAGATGATTAAAACAACGTTACTATTTTTTGCTACTGCGCTGTGTGAAATTATTGGATGCTTTCTGCCCTGGTTGTGGTTAAAACGAAACGCCAGTATCTGGCTGTTGCTTCCGGCGGGGATTTCACTGGCGCTGTTTGTCTGGTTGTTAACGTTGCATCCAGCGGCGAGTGGGCGTGTTTACGCGGCTTATGGTGGCGTTTATGTCTGCACGGCGTTGATGTGGCTGCGCGTTGTGGATGGCGTGAAACTGACTCTTTATGACTGGACGGGTGCGTTGATTGCGCTTTGCGGCATGTTGATCATTGTTGCGGGCTGGGGGCGCACGTAGGAACATAAATCCATTTTATCAATAAGATAAGAGGAAGTGTCAGCTGACAAAAGGTATTCTATTTCATCTTTTGTCAACCATTCACAGCGCAAATATACGCCTTTTTTTGTGATCACTCCGGCTTTTTTCGATCTTTATACTTGTATGGTAGTAGCTCAGTTGCGTAGATTTCATGCATCACGACAAGCGATGCAAGGAATCGAACATGAAGATCGTAAAGGCTGAAGTTTTTGTTACCTGTCCGGGGCGTAATTTCGTCACATTAAAAATCACCACTGAGGACGGTATTACGGGCCTTGGGGATGCCACCCTCAATGGACGTGAGCTTTCCGTGGCCTCTTATTTGCAGGATCACCTTTGTCCGCAGCTTATTGGTCGCGATGCGCACCGTATCGAAGATATCTGGCAGTTTTTCTATAAAGGTGCTTACTGGCGTCGCGGTCCGGTTACGATGTCGGCCATTTCAGCGGTTGATATGGCGCTGTGGGATATTAAAGCCAAAGCTGCCAACATGCCGCTTTACCAGTTACTCGGCGGCGCGTCTCGTGAAGGGGTGATGGTTTATTGCCATACCACCGGTCACAGTATTGATGAAGCTCTGGATGATTATGCCCGTCATCAAGAGCTTGGATTCAAAGCCATCCGCGTGCAGTGCGGAATCCCTGGTATGAAAACCACCTACGGCATGTCGAAAGGTAAAGGTCTGGCTTATGAACCCGCAACCAAAGGACAGTGGCCGGAAGAGCAGCTGTGGTCGACGGAGAAATACCTCGATTTCATGCCGAAATTGTTTGACGCGGTACGTAACAAGTTTGGTTTTAATGAACATTTGCTGCATGACATGCACCATCGCTTAACGCCTATTGAAGCGGCGCGCTTTGGTAAAAGCATTGAAGATTATCGCATGTTCTGGATGGAAGACCCGACGCCTGCGGAAAACCAGGAATGCTTCCGTCTCATTCGCCAACATACCGTCACACCCATCGCAGTGGGTGAAGTCTTCAACAGCATCTGGGACTGCAAACAACTGATTGAAGAGCAACTCATCGATTATATCCGCACCACGCTGACCCATGCAGGCGGAATTACCGGTATGCGCCGGATTGCCGATTTTGCTTCGCTGTATCAGGTACGTACTGGCTCACACGGTCCTTCCGATTTGTCACCAGTCTGCATGGCTGCGGCGCTGCACTTTGATCTGTGGGTCCCCAATTTCGGTGTCCAGGAATACATGGGTTATTCCGAACAAATGCTCGAAGTCTTCCCGCACAACTGGACTTTCGATAACGGCTATATGCATCCGGGAGACAAACCGGGTCTTGGTATCGAATTCGATGAAAAGCTGGCGGCGAAATATCCCTATGAACCTGCTTATCTACCAGTCGCACGTCTGGAAGATGGCACGCTGTGGAACTGGTAAGGAGTAAGATAATGAAAAGCATATTAATTGAAAAACCGAATCAACTGGCGATTGTCGAACGTGAAATACCCACCCCGTCAGCGGGTGAAGTACGAGTAAAAGTGAAACTTGCCGGAATTTGTGGTTCAGATAGCCATATTTATCGTGGGCATAATCCTTTTGCGAAATATCCGCGCGTCATTGGTCATGAATTCTTTGGCGTCATTGATGCAGTGGGTGAAGGCGTGGAAAGCGCCAGAGTCGGTGAACGTGTTGCTGTCGATCCGGTGGTCAGCTGTGGGCATTGCTATCCGTGCTCTATAGGTAAACCGAACGTTTGTACGACACTGGCTGTATTAGGTGTGCACGCTGACGGTGGTTTCAGTGAATATGCCGTGGTTCCGGCAAAAAATGCGTGGAAAATTCCTGAAGCAGTGGCCGATCAATATGCGGTAATGATCGAACCTTTTACCATTGCGGCTAACGTAACCGGACATGGTCAACCGACTGAAAATGATACCGTTCTGGTTTATGGTGCCGGTCCAATCGGCCTGACGATCGTTCAGGTATTAAAAGGCGTCTATAACGTTAAAAATGTGATTGTTGCCGATCGCATTGATGAACGACTGGAAAAAGCGAAAGAGAGCGGGGCTGACTGGGCGATTAATAACAGCCAGACACCGCTTGGCGAGATTTTCACTGAAAAAGGCATCAAGCCGACATTAATTATCGATGCGGCTTGTCATCCTTCTATCCTGAAAGAGGCCGTAACGCTGGCTTCTCCAGCGGCACGTATTGTATTGATGGGGTTCTCCAGTGAACCGTCTGAAGTGATTCAGCAAGGAATTACCGGAAAAGAACTCTCTATTTTCTCTTCACGCTTAAATGCAAATAAATTCCCGATCGTTATCGACTGGTTAAGTAAAGGGTTAATTAAACCAGAAAAATTAATTACCCATACGTTTGATTTCCAGCATGTTGCTGATGCCATTAGTTTATTTGAACAGGATCAAAAACATTGCTGCAAAGTCTTACTCACTTTTTCTGAATAATACCAATAACGGCGAGTAAGTAGTACGCATCTTACCTCTTTTTTAGAGATAACCATTATGACAATAGAAAAACACGAAAGAAGCACTAAGGATTTGGTGAAAGCAGCAGTATCGGGATGGCTGGGCACTGCGCTTGAATTTATGGATTTCAAGAGTCATGCGTGTTAACTATTTGATAAATATTAAATTAATTTTTCATTGCTTCGTTATGGGGCATGGTTGGGGCAAACTCGCTTAACTGTGTATTTAACAAAGCTACCTGTGCATTATTGTTTTCAGACATCCATTTTCCGTATACCTGAAATACCATTTGCGCATCTGCATGGCCCATCTGGTTTGCTATAAATGCCGGGTTAGCACCAGCTGTCAGCGACCAGCAGGCATAAGTATGTCTCGACTGATATGATTTTCGATGGCGGAGTCCGGCACGTTTTATCGCTGCGTCCCACATCTGCCTTATTGAGTCAACGGTAAAATGGTCACCATAATTTTTTACTCTCGCTGACACTTCAGGTTGAAAAACAAAGGTGCATTTTTGTTTTTCTGTTCTGCCATACTCTCTGAGGTGAACATCAATGATATGCTCTTTGCTCAGTCTCGTTAATGTCATCTGACTCCGGAGAGCGTCGATTGCTGGCTTAATAAGATGAATGACCCGATTGGTTCCCGCCTGTGTTTTTGGTACCGTGAAACGGTCTTTTGCTAAATTTCTCCTGATCATCATTGTTCCATTTTTCAGATCTATGTCCTCCCATCCAAGTGCACACAGCTCACCAGGGCGAACTCCAGTATAAACAGAAACACACCATAAATTTTTTGCTTGCTGATTTCTGCACGCATCGATAAGACGGATAAATTCTTCCCGCGAAAGAGGATCCGGAATGGTTCTTGATTCCTTTAATGGCGAGATCCCCTTAAACGGATTATCTGCCAGGTAACCGTTATCAACACCAAACTGGAACACGGCGTTAAGATTTGTCATGTAATTATTTACAGTTACAGCCGATCTCCCTGGTTGTGTAACAATATAGTTACTTTTGGGGATCTGGTATCCAGTCAGTAACTCTTTACGAACCTCCAGTAATTTTTCTTTATTAATCGATGAGGCAAGATTTTTTTCACCGATTATGCTCAGGATATTTTTGATGACGGCACGGTATGTGTTGAGTGATGTTTTGGCGACTTCAGTTTCTTTCAGTGCCAGAAATTTTTCAGCCAGTTCTTTTATGGTTAAATCTTGTCGGGCCTCACCAAATTTTTCCAGATTGCGTGAGGAGGGAAACTGTTTTGCATAGTCGAAAACACCAGTTTTTATTGCGTAACAAACAGAGGAGCGTAGTTCACCTGCAACGCGCCTGTTTTTTGCTGTGTCAGGAACCCCCAGATTTTCCCTGACTCTTACGTCTTTATAAACAAACCAGATACGTAATTTCCCTCCATGGTTTTCCACGCCTGTCGGATATTTCATTTCAACTTCTCTCATTAGTTAGTGTGGCTTTTAGTCAAGTAAGATGACGTCTTGGTCTCGCTGATGCCTGGCGCTCAATCCAGCGATCAATTTCTTCCAGGTTGTAAAAGCATGGACTGTTATCCCATGGCATACCGTCATGAGCGACATGCTTATATTCCCTTCCTTCCATAAACGATTTTTCCCGGGCCTTTTTTAACGTACCTTTTTTTATTCCTTTCAGCGCAATTAACTGCTCTTCGGATACCCATTTGCCGGGAGAGACAATCATGATTACTTCGCTCATCGATTTCTTTATCTCTTACATCAGACGAGCGCCGGTTGCAGAATACCAGTCACAACCGGCGACAGTTGAACATTAAGAATCAGCCTGACTCGGGATCAGTTTTTGCCAGATAACTGAAACGTATTTTGCCTGGTAACGGGCGTCATCAAGTGCATTATGGCGCTCACCTTCGAATGGAATAGCCGTTCTGGCATCGAAGTCTATGGCTTTCCCCAGCTCAACGATTGTGCGTACATCGCGATCGTTGTAGTAACGCCACGGGCAGGGGATCCCCTGCCGTTCGTATGAACGGCGCAAAATCGTGTTGTCGAAGTTGGCTCCATTTCCCCAAACCTGAACAAAAAATTCACCGGAGTTTTCGTCGATAAATTCTCGCAATTGTAACAGTGCATCATCTAACGGGATTTCATCGGTCATAATGGCAGATTGCGCTTCGCGTGATTGCTTAAGCCACCATTTAATGGTGTCCCGATCAATGACTCCGCCAGCAGTTTCCAGATCGATAGTCTTACTAAATTCCGGTCCCATATCTCCGGTTTGCGGATCGAAAAATATTGCACCTATTGAGATGATCGGGGCATCAGGATTTTTTCCCATGGTTTCAAGGTCGATCATTAGATGGTCACACGTCCTGCTGGTGGATGTGATTTCGTGATGACCGTTCACCTTAATTGGGTGATCTGCCGTCTCGCCAGTTTCATTATCGCTATTGTGATGCTGATTGCCGCCAGTGTTCTCCTTGTGTGGATGTTCAGCGCCTTCCATTTCCTCCGGATCATCTTCCTGAACTTCAACCTGATACTCTTCATCGAATGTTTCTTGGTATGTTGCGTCGCCCATCACCGCGCCACAATCAGGGCAGTTGCCGCCGCCGGTCTGACCGCAGGCGGTGCAGACTTTTTCCACTTCCTGTTGCGCTACTGGTTCAGGCTGTTTCGTTTCTGGCTCGTTTTGTAACGCATTTGGACTGTTTTGTTCCGCTTTTTGGTAGTTCCGTTCCGATTCATGCTGGTTCTGGTTCACAGAATCGCGGGTCTGGAGCCCCTTAACCCATTTCGGATCATTCGGGTCACTAATCCCTTCAACAAATTCACCACGTGATGCAGCAAGCAACTTATCGGCGTCAGGCTGGCTGATATTGGCTGCCTGCATAATTTTGTTTACTTCGTCAGCGGTAACTTTTATCGGCTCTGGTTGTTCTGAATCTTCAGCGGTATCTACATTTTGCGGTAAGCCCGTGTATGTGCCATTTTTTCGGGCAAAATATTCTTCTTTTGTGATTTCAGTGGCGCCAGCAGCCAGTGCCTTATCCAGACCAGAGAGTTTGTTTGCGCGACCGTATTTTTCTCCGTCCTTATCTGCGAAGAGGAAATAGAACGGCCCCTCACGCTCTACAGATGGTTCAGCTTCCGGCGCGGTTTCATTTTTTGGGATATCAGATACCTCAGTTTCCACTGCATCAGTTTGTGTTTCTGATGACTGGAGAACATCAACAGTGCCCAGGTCTGTTTCTTCATTCTCAAACACGCCCTTTGTCGTCAGGTATTCGCAGATATATTTGTTCAGTGCTACGGGAGCTTTGTGAATGTCGATCGGACGCTCACGGACAAGGCCAAAAATAGTTTGGCGGTCGTAGCGAAGGGCATCAGGCTGTTTGCGCATTGATGCCGAGATACGCTTCCAGTCTTCGCGGTCGTTGTCGATAACTTCTTTTTTTGCCCAGCGATGGATGCTGCCGTCAATGTTTCCGGCATCCACATCACTAGGCCAGAGAGCGTAGGCCTGTTCGTCATCCAGTGTTTTCCATGTCTGCTTGTATTCGCGATGAATGGCAGCAATGACCGGGCTGATTTTTCCTGTTGAATTTTCAGTGTACTGTTGATTGGCTCTGGCGCGGGCGAGATCAACAACAGACGTGTATTTTCCGGTTTCCTTGCGTTCACCTTCGCGACGTTTTTTCCAGATGCGCATCTCTGCCTGAATTTCGGGCCATTTAGCACCAGGAATACATTTATGCTTAACCCACCCAATGGCGTGCAACTTAAGCTCCGGATACATGGCGTTAACTTCTGGCATTTTCATCAACGCTTCAACGATATGTCCGTCGAATGTTGCCATGTCTTCCTGCAACAATTCCTGTGCGCTAATAACCATATCAACGGTGATGTTTTCACATGTGTCGAACTTAACCATGACAGCGTTCTGTACTTCAGGGGCCAGCTTGTCAAAAGTGACGTTCATCGGATCGGATTCAGTCTCAACCGGGACAAAAGAAGCAGACTCCTCATCCCAGCGGTTTTCCTGCATATATTCAGCATCCCATGAATCGAGGGCAGGGCGGGGTATGCCAGGTTTATCCTCGCAGACAATAAATTTATAAGCGCAGTCCTGAGCAGCCGGATAATGTTCCAGGAATTGCCAGTGAAATTTTGCTCGAGCACGGCGTTCGTCGCCAGCTTCAATGGCTGTGGCTACAGCCACAGCGCCTTCTTCCCTTGTTGCCAGTTCGTCAGGAATAGCGGCGCAAATAAAGACTTTACTCATTTGTTTTAACCTCATGACAGATTTAAGGATGAACAAATCCCTGCCATTGCTGGCATATAAGAATGAAACCGGATATTTATTACGGAACTGTTTTAAAGACCTGCCGGGATTTCGATATTATCCTGGTGAATAACTTTATCGACCGGGTAACAGTTACCGGGAATTTTCTGTTCGGTTGCTGCAGTCATACACTCCTGCATTGTCCTGTGAACACTGACTGCAATATCAACTGGCTCTCCGGAAACAAGAAAAACTGTCAGAACAAGCACAAATGCTGAATTCATTGTGCACATCCTTTTGGCATCAGACGTAAACGAGCCAGCATTGAAACAATGCATATTTTATTTAATAGCTCCCGTTCTTGTTTTCTCTTGTTAATGGCATCTTCAGTAAATACTGGGTTACTGATAGTGACACCAATTTCAAAACAACCTTCAGACGTATTAACGTTTGGTAATAACGTTTTCATTATCGCGTCCTCAACAATGAATTTTGTGATGCAGTGCCTGGTGCCTCCAGGTGACGTTAACCAGTTAACAATTAACGCCGGATACAGAGAATCCACCCATAACACTGTTTTTGGTTTTAACTGTTCCGCGTGCGCTCAGCCGCATTCACCACATCACAAAATTCACTTTAAAAAGGGCGGCAGAGCAGTCACGGAGTAAAACTGATACCGCCAAACGTCACCAGAAAATTGATAACAGAGGGCGTTGCAGCGGGGTTGTCACTTAAGCGTATGGTCAACCTGACAACCCGGTGTCCTCAACGGGGAAGGAATAACCCCGCCATACTTACCGCCGCGCCATTTCGCGGGTTGCCACAACCGGAAGCGCACGGTCGACGAAAATTTAACGACAGGCTATCTATGAACCAGCTACCTCGCCGTGCGCTTTCGCGTTATGGTCTGACTTTTCAGGGAAATATCCTTTCAGTAAACTGTCAGTTCCGGATGCGCACCCGTGTCCGGCGCACGCACTCCACCTCACCCGTGGAGAACTCCTTAATTACTAACCTTAGCTTTGTTGATTAGCTACTAACGCGGGTATGTAATCATTCTGGCAATGCTTAATGCCGCTGCTTTTTCCAGATTGGTGATATCCTGCTCCAGAGCGGACAGATTTTCAGCCTGCTTAGCCCTGGCTTCATTAGCCCATTTCAGATCCTGCGCTGCATTAATTTTCTGGCGCATCCACTCATAAAGTTCATCATCGGTATAGTCTGGCGCGATGATGACGGGTTCTCGTTTCTGCATACTGATTCCTCGCGGTGCTGTTTCGCTTATCAGCCGTTAGATTTTGCCGAACTGGAAAGCGCCTGTTTAAACTCACTGAAGCTGAGAGCTTCTTCGCCTTCGGCAAGGCCTTCGAAGTATTCTTCGTAAGCCTTTTCCATGATTGTGTCGAAATCCATATCACTCACCTGAGTTTCTTTCCAGCCAGCGACGGGCACCATTTTCGGTTTTAAACGTTTTGCTTTTGGTATACGTCATTGCGGTGAACGTGCCGTCCTGGTTTGGAAACACGCCGTACACCAGAGATTCGTTGTTGCCAAGATCGATAGTATCCATGCTGACCTCATTTCCCCTTAACGCTGGGGTAGCGGAACTGTTTGCTGAGAACACCGTGCGGTGTGTTGATGCAAACAAGATTAGCCATGACTAACATATCGGTCAAGTGATTTTGTATGCTATAGCTAACATGATTGATGTAGTAAAAGATAACTCATTGATGATGTTATCTTTTATTTGTCCGCTGACGGGCTTTTAGTAATTCTTCAAAGAGTTTATTGAAGTTTTTTACTCGAGCTCGCATTTCGGCGAGCTGGGTATCCTGTTCTGATTCTGGCAGTGCATTAAACAGCTCAAGGAGCTCTAGTTCTTTGGGGGATAAGGCAACTGGCTTCTCAACAGGTGGTGTTGGTTGCTTGTCTTCATCGCCAAATAGAATCCATGTTGGTGAGCATTGCAATACTTTGCTGAGGGCAAAAAGGTTCTTCCCTGTAGGTTCACTATCACCCCGTTCCCATTGTGATACAGACACATGGGAGATTTTCAGGGCTTTAGCAAGAGACCTTTGGGTGTGTTTGAGGTTTTTCCGACGATACCTGATGCGTTCGCCGATAGTTAAATTTTTTGTTTCCATAGTTAGCTAATGCTAAATCGTATTGACTATGTTTTTGTTAACATCTATCTTGTTAGTTATGACTAACAATAAAGGTGTTTTAAATGCTTAAAACTGACGCTCTTTTGTATTTCGGTTCAAAAACAAAACTTGCACAAGCAGCAGGTATTCGTTTGGCTTCGCTTTATAGCTGGAAAGGGGATTTAGTTCCCGAAGGTCGCGCGATGCGTCTACAGGAGGCATCTGGCGGGGAGCTTCAGTATGATCCCAAAGTTTATGATGAATATCGTAAGACGAAGCGGGCGGGGCGGTTGAACAATGAAAATCACTCCTGAACAGGCTCGTGAGGCTCTGGATGCCTGGATATGTCGACCAGGAATGACACAGGAGCAGGCGACGATATTAATCACTGAAGCATTCTGGGCTTTGAAAGAGCGCCCGAACATCGATGTTCAGCGTGTCACATATGAAGGTGGCGCGATTGATCAGCGAGCGCTTGGCGTTAATCGAGTGAAGATATTTGAACGCTGGAAGGCTATCGACACCAGGGATAAGCGTGAAAAGTTCACGGCGCTAGTGCCTGCAATTATGGAGGCTATCCGGATTAATGATTTCAGGTTGTATCGTGAAATTACTGACGGAAAAAGCATCACGTGCATGATCGCCGGGTTAAACAAAGAATATGGCGATGTGGTGGAGTCCGGACTGCTTTTTGCTGATCCTGCCGTAGTGGATCGTGAAACTGACGAACTTATAGAAAAAGCAATTGCTTTCAAACTTGCGTATCGACAGCAATACCAACAAAAAGCTGGATGGAATTATGAGCCTTCTTTTTGCTGAACGCCCACTGGTTATAAACACGCAGCTGGCAATGAAAATTGGCTTAAACGAAGCCATTGTTTTGCAACAACTGCACTACTGGTTGAGAGATACCAACTCCGGCATGGAATGTGATGGTGTTCGCTGGATTTATAACACAACGGAACAATGGCTGGAACAGTTCCCATTCTGGTCAGAGTCAACGTTAAAGCGCGCGTTTGCAAGTCTGAAAACGCTGGGGCTTTTGCGTTGTGAAAAGCTCAATAAATCAAAGCGCGATATGACCAATTTCTACACGATCAACTATGGGAGCGAGCTTTTAGATGGTGGCAAATTGAGCGAATCCATCGGTTCAAAATGCGCCGCTCCATCAGGTCAAAATGACACGATGGAAGAGGTCAAAATGAAACGCTCCATTGGTTCAAAACGACCCAATGTCATCGGGTCAAAATGGCCTGATGATCTTACAGAGAATACAACAGAGATTACTACAGAGAATAAAAACACTTTTCGTCCGGAAGCTTCGCAACCGGACCCGCAGACGACTGAACAGGATTTTTTAACCCGGAACTCCGACGCGGTTGTGTTTAGTGCGAAAAAACGCCAGTGGGGTAGCAGGGAGGATTTGGCGTGTGCGCAGTGGATCTGGGGGCGGATCGTGGGTCTCTACGAACAGGCAGCCAGTGATGATGGCGAGATCATGCGACCAAAAGAGCCTAACTGGACTGCCTGGGCCAATGACGTGCGCACAATGCGGATGCTGGATGGCAGAAGCCACAGACAAATTTGCGAAATGTTTGGTCGGGTTCAGCGAGATCCATTCTGGGTAAAAAACATCATGAGCCCGTCAAAGCTCCGCGAAAAATGGGACGAACTGGTCATCCGCCTGGGACGTTCACCTGTACAGCGTTGTGTTAATCATATTTCTGAACCGGATACAGAAATTCCGCCTGGTTTCAGAGGATAAGTGTTGATTTCAGGTCATGAGGTAATTTTAAGGGGGACTTGTGGCAAAAGTTTTTACACAAGAAGAGCGGGAAAAAATTAAATGGCAGGTGGTGGAACTCGTGCGCCAGAGCGGCCGTGAGACGTTACGGCAACTGGAAGCTAAAACAGGTGCGACTAGATATCTGATGAGCGTTCTTGCCAGAGAGCTGGTAGCCAGTGGCGATGTATACAACTCCGGCTACGGGTTATTCCCCTCTGAACAGGCGCGTAAGGACTGGCAAAACGCCCGCAAAAAACTCTCGAGGGCAAAGGTGAAGAAACCTGCTGTGGTTGATCCGGACCTTATCTGGTCATCACCTGACGGAGAAATACGTCGCTACGACAGTCGCCTAAACATAATCTGTCGCGAGTGCCGGAAGAGCGAAGTTATGCAGCGCATACTGGCTTTCTATCAGGGTAATTTTCAGGACGTGGCGCAGTGAGTGCACCGGCAACCATTCTTGATATGTGCTGTGGCAGCCGCATGTTCTGGTTCGATAAGTCTGACGAACGGGCGATATTCAGCGATATCAGAAAAGAAGGATACACATTACGCAATGGGAGACGCTTGATTATCAGCCCTGACATTATCGCAGATTTTCGTGCATTATCATTTGTAGACGCATCTTTTTCGATGGTTGTATTAGACCCTCCGCATCTTGAGAGTGTTGGTGATAACGCCTGGATGGGAAAGAAATATGGACGGCTGAATAAAGATGCCTGGCGTGATGATTCGCGACAGAGATTTAAAGAAGCCTTTCGGGTGTTGAGGCCGCACGGCGTTCTGATTTTTTAATGGAATGAAACGCAAATACCGGTAAGCCAGATTCTGGCACTGACAGACAGAAAACCTGTTATCTGTCAACGAACAGGGAAAAAACGATAAAACCCACTGGATTATTTTTATGAAAGAGGCATCCAGTGAGTAGATTCGTAAGGCTACAGATACGTATATCTGAATAATTAAATTCAGTTCTGTAAATAAAATTTAATCCTTAACCGGATGGATTTCTGCACCCTCAGAACATCAGGAGGCCGCCCGAAAGGGCGGTAGTGAAATGCGAAAGTTCAAAATTATTATTGAAACGGGAATAGCTGGTGGAGATTTTGAGGATGTATTCGAAGTGGACGATGACGCAACACCTGAGGAAATTCATGACGGAGCATAAGAAATTTTCTTTAACTACTGCAATTACTCATACCACGAAATAAAAGACGATGAGGAAGAACAAAGTGGCTGATTTTTGTTCAGCTAAATATAACATCAGTTTTGAAGAGCGGGATGAACTATTAATGGACTATGGTGAGTTACGCGGTGGAAGTGCTGCTGATGTCGAATCCTAGCGTGATGACTATGAAGCGGGAAAAACTCCGGTCGAAGCATATTGTGATGAGTGGGGCGATGAATGAGCGAGATTAATTATCAGGAAGGGCATGAAACGGCGGGGCAAGCAAAACCAGTGGCATGGCGATATCGCTACGTGAAAAAAGGCGTTACGGACTTTCAGGGGAAGTAGTGGTCTGGTGACTGGAAATATGTACCGAAAAAAGAGGATTGTAACGACAGGCCGAACTATCAAATTCAGGCCTTATTCACTGCCTCACCAGTCCCAGTTACATCAGAAGAACTGGTTAAAGCTGTGCACTTTTATGAACAACTAAAACGCGAAAATCCACCAACATCCGGCAACTAGATTAATGGATTAACTATGTCGGTTAAACGACCAGCCAACTGAAAAAGCGGAAACCTGATTACAGGTTGCCAGATAAGGCAATGAGCTACCTGGCGCGGAACGGACTGATAAGTATGGGGAATGTTTTACGATGAACCTTTAGACTAAAGAGTTTGTAACGCTATGTAAGTGATTTTTTCTGGTTTAGATATTTATATGTCCGGCCAAATTGAGGTGTGTTTAAATGTAATTGCACATTGATTGTAGGAGGAATAATGAAAAACGCATTGCAGTTTTTGTTTGTTGCGTTCTGGTTGTTCGCATCATGTATGCCCATCATCTTCACAGCAAGGTATATGGAAAAAGTTGATGTTTTGATATTAATATTTGGATATATAAATGCCCTTTTTTTAGGGGTGTTCATGGCGGTCATGTGCATTGAATACTGGCGGTAAATACAGCGAACTCCATTGGTTTAGTTGGATATTTACTGTGCTGGACAAAAACGGTTTGCGGGGAAATCTTAGTTAAGTAGAATGACTGCGGGTGCTTGAGGCTATCTGCCTCGGGCATGGACACCAACGGCAGATAGAGAAAAGCCCCAGTTAACATTACGCGTCCTGCAAGACGCTTAACATTAATCTGAGGCCAATTTCATGCTAGACACATGTAGGTTAGCCTCTTACGTGCCGAAAGGCACGGAGAAGCAGGCTATTGTTAACACCAAGCTGTAATGTCCCCTTTGAACCATTCTAAAATGTCCCCAGACAATTCTCTGGGGGATTTTTCATGATCAAAGAGACTGTTACGATGAGTCATAAGGAACTCCACCGACTTCAGATTATTCAGGAACAAGCTGCGGCACGCATTGGCATTTCTATTCGGCAGGTTAAACGTCTGGTGCAACGGTATAGAAATGAAGGGCCTTCTGGTCTGGTTTCCCACCGACGTGGAAAGCGTCCTAATAATTCCTTTTCTACTGAATTCAGAGCAACAGTAATTTCACTCCTCAAAGGCCGTTACGCTGATTTTGGACCTACGTTTGCGTGCGAAAAATTGCGCGAGATACACGGTTTATCTTTATCCGTTGAAACTCTCAGAAAGTGGATGATAGAAGAGGGGTTATGGCGTGAACGCCGTCGTAAAATTGCCCGTATATATCAACGCCGCATGCGACGACCATCTTACGGTGAACTGATCCAGATTGATGGCTCACCTCATGACTGGTTTGAAAATCGAGGCCCCAGATGTACACTGATCGTTTTCATTGATGATGCCACCAGTGCGTTGATGGCGTTGCGTTTTGTGCCTGCTGAAACAACCCGGGCTTACATGGAAACCCTCCGGGGTTACCTTAATGATCATGGCGTACCGCTCGCTCTCTACTCTGATAGACACAGTATATTCAGGGTAAATAACCCAGAGCGGGAAGGTGAGCTGACCCAGTTCACTCGTGCGATAAAGACACTGGGCATCGAGCCAATCCATGCCAACAGCCCGCAGGCAAAAGGGCGGGTAGAGCGCGCCAATCAGACACTACAGGACAGGCTGGTCAAAGAAATGCGGCTTCAGAATATCAGTGATATTGAAACAGCAAATGCATGGTTGCCGACCTTTATTGAAGCCTATAACAACCGGTTCGCTACGTCGCCTCGTACTACTGATAATGCTCATCTTGATGTGCACCATTCTGAAGAGGAACTGGGTTATATCTTCAGCCTACAGGCGAAGCGCGTTCTGTCTAAAAATCTCACTTTCCAGTACAAAAGCAGTGCGTTTCAGGTACGCAGTGAGGGCCGGGGATATCGACTTAGGCATTCGGTTGTTACTGTATGCGAGAACTTTGACGGTGAAATTAACGTTCTGTATGACGGGAAAGCGCTGGGCTGGGAAAAGTATGTTGATGGCCCGGAGCCTATACCACTGGATGATGAAAAGAGTGTCCATGAACGAGTGGATAATGCCCGTATTGATTTACGCTCAAAATACTATGTTAAACCTAAAGCTGACCATCCCTGGCTTACGCGCCGAACGCAAAGTCATCAGCAAGTTAAGCCCCCGAAGTTACCTAAAAAGAAGCCTGATCCCGATAAAAAAGATTGAAACCAAGATCGATTCGGTTGAGTGCATATCCATTCATAGGGTAGATTCTTAAGTCGCGTTTCTGGTGTTCATTTTCGGGTGGTTTGTTACTTGTTTTACCGGGGATATGCCAGAAACGCGCTGAGTCAGTCTGGGCGGTGCGCGTAATGAGGCGTTATGGTAAATAGCCTATGCTAATGTCCGCTAAGAGCAAGAAGCGGAAGTTGGCAGTTTTGTGGACTGTCCCCACAAAAGTGACTACAGAAATAGTTGCAATTCATAATTGATCATGGGTTGTCAGTTAAACTCGTGGCGATTTAAATAGACTAATTGGGAGTGCGTCCATTACTTATATCTTGTAATGTTAACTATCAGAAATGATACAAAGATAATATGTCTTTAAAGAAAAGGCTGATGGCGAAAAGTGGCCCGATGAGGGCCACAATACGGCTGTCACTTAGACGTAAATATCAATGGTGCCAGCGGTATTTGTATCGTCTTTTTTCTCTTCTTTTTTATCAGGCTGAACTGTCGCGTCTTCATTCTTTTTCTCTGCCTGCTGCCTTAACAACTGCTCCAGTTGAGCCCAGAGGCTTTCAATTTGCTTCTGTACCAATGCAGCCATTTCTTTTTTCTGCTGTGTCGTCATCCCCTCTTCCGATGAGATTTTCCCAAGCTTTTCAGTCAGCACCTGAATTTGTCTTGTGATTTTGGCTATTTCTGATGTTCCTTCCGGGGCGGAGTTGTTTGAAATAACGGTTGAGGTATTTCCCTGAATTGTGACAGACATAGATTTCTCCTTTTAAAAAAGCACTATCGGCATGCACAAAAAAATCTTTAATCGTATTTCTTGTGTCATTAATTGTTTGATGTTCAGATTGTTTTCCTCGCGGGCTGGCGCGCCTCAGAAAGTAAAGCTTGTTGACAGGGGTAAACGTTCGGCAATAATTTTCTGCCGCATGCGGGTGTTGCATAAAACGTGTTACGTTCCTTTATCGACAGGTCAGGTCACCGCTCACCCGCCGACGAGAAAGCAACACTGACATGCTAAAGCAAAAAATAGATGAATAAGTTGAGTTGTGCATATGTAGCCTGACCGTCACAAAGTATATGGTGTCTGTACCAGTAAGATGATGGCCGGACTCTTTAAAAACGAGCTGACCTGCACAATACAGGATGGACTTAGCAATGGCTGCTCCTGGCACAAAGCGGACAGTGATCACCGTTCTTACGACTACTTTCTGACTTCCTTCGTGACTTGCCCTAAGCATGTTGTAGTGCGATACTTGTAATGACATTTGTAATTACAAGAGGTGTAAGACATGGGTAGCATTAACCTGCGTATTGACGATGAACTTAAAGCGCGTTCTTACGCCGCGCTTGAAAAAATGGGTGTAACTCCTTCTGAAGCGCTTCGTCTCATGCTCGAGTATATCGCTGACAATGAACGCTTGCCGTTCAAACAGACACTCCTGAGTGATGAAGATGCTGAACTTGTGGAGATAGTGAAAGAACGGCTTCGTAATCCTAAGCCAGTACGTGTGACGCTGGATGAACTCTGATGGCGTATTTTCTGGATTTTGACGAGCGGGCACTAAAGGAATGGCGAAAGCTGGGCTCGACGGTACGTGAACAGTTGAAAAAGAAGCTGGTTGAAGTACTTGAGTCACCCCGGATTGAAGCAAACAAGCTCCGTGGTATGCCTGATTGTTACAAGATTAAGCTCCGGTCTTCAGGCTATCGCCTTGTATACCAGGTTATAGACGAGAAAGTTGTCGTTTTCGTGATTTCTGTTGGGAAAAGAGAACGCTCGGAAGTATATAGCGAGGCGGTCAAACGCATTCTCTGAACCAAAGCATGACATCTCTGTTTCGCACCGAAGGTGACACTTCTGCTTTGCGTTGACAGGAGAAGCAGGCTATGAAGCAGCAAAAGGCGATGTTAATCGCCCTGATCGTCATCTGTTTAACCGTCATAGTGACGGCACTGGTAACGAGGAAAGACCTCTGCGAGGTACGAATCCGAACCGGCCAGACGGAGGTCGCTGTCTTCACAGCTTACGAACCTGAGGAGTAAGAGACCCGGCGGGGGAGAAATCCCTCGCCACCTCTGATGTGGCAGGCATCCTCAACGCACCCGCACTTAACCCGCTTCGGCGGGTTTTTGTTTTTATTTTCAACGCGTTTGAAGTTCTGGACGGTGCCGGAATAGAATCAAAAATACTTAAGTAGCGCGCAGGGATAAGAGGGATGGTCCCTTAAAGGGGAGAGCTAATTATCCGGAAGGATTCTGATGATGAACATCGAAGAACTGCGTAAAATTTTTTGTGAAGATGGCCTCTATGCTGTGTGCGTTGAAAATGGAAATCTTGTTAGTCATTACCGCATTATGTGTTTGCGAAAGAATGGGGCTGTAGATTCAATCTGTCAATGCAACACCCCTTTCAATTATCTCTTTCGGTGTTTTGAACTTCAGTGTCTTTCTCGGTCTGTTGTTTAGCTGAGCAGCAACCAGATCTAGTTCATGTTGAGTATATTGGGCAAGACATGTCTTTTTAGGAAAGTACTGCCGAATTAGCCCATTTGTGTTCTCATTTGTTCCCCGCTGCCAAGGACTCTGAGGATCGCAGAAGTAAACTTTAACGCCGGTGCTGACAGTAAATTCTAGATGTCTGGCCAGTTCCATTCCTCTGTCCCATGTCAGTGATTTTCTGAGTTCTGACGGTAAACTCAGGAATTTGTCGGTAAGAGCCTGATTTACTGAG
>OGRA01000429.1_pt1 | contig 45487 bp, 29 predicted proteins | sample 1553351 | NCBI WGS metagenome assembly OGRA01 (sample SAMEA2580056, study PRJEB22360) | human gut metagenome | biome: human gut; feature: human-associated habitat; material: faeces | place: Denmark | collected 2008/2010
ATTAATTACTTAAACACATTTTTTATGGAAGCCAAGAAATCAAAAAAGGCTACAATCGAGAATCAACGGGGTTCTTGGTTGTTGATGGGTTTGGTTGTTGCGCTTGCCTTCATGTTCGTTTCGTTCGAATGGACACAACATGATGTCAGGGTTGCAGCACTATCATCAGATGATGAATCCATCTTTGTTACAGAGTTAGTTCCGATCACATTCCCAGATGAGAAACTGGAACCGCCTCCACCTCCCGAAAATAAGATCGTAGAAATATTAGAAATAGTAAAGAACGATATAGAGGTAGCGGATAATGTTTCTACAGTTGGAGAGGATATGGATGCAACTCATAAGATTGTCTGGATACCGCCAGTGGTGGAAACGGAAGTGGTTGATGAAGACGTTATTGTTGATGTTGCAGAAATCATGCCTGAGTTTCCCGGAGGTACGGCTGCTTTGATGAAATATTTGGGTACAAATATCAAGTATCCGACTATTTCTCAGGAAATGGGTTCAGCGGGAAGAGTGATTGTCCAATTTGTTGTTGACAAAGATGGATCAATTTCAAATCCCGAAGTGGTACGAGGGGTAGATGCATATTTGGATAAAGAAGCTATCCGTGTGATAAGTTCTATGCCAAAATGGAGGCCCGGAGTACAGAATGGTAAGAAAGTTCGAGTAAAATATACCGTTCCTGTAGTATTCAGGTTACAGTAGTTGCTTGAAATAGATGTGTAATGCGGGTCGGTTCCGAAAGGGATCGGCCCTTTTTTATTGAAATCCGACATTCTCAATCACAGGATACTTATAACATTTCTTTTCCGGATTGCTTCTATGAAATAAAAAAACATATCTTTGCAAGAAGAATAAAAACAAATGTTGATTTTATGAATCTTCTACTTTGTCTTAAAAGACCCTTTATCTGGCTTTCCCGCTTCCGTTACCGTTGCGGATATGGTGTACATTCTCCGTTTGCATTTAGTCTGATAACGGATGTGATATATGAAAAGATGCCTTATTATGCTTATGATTCTTTGGAGAAAGAACAGAAGAAAATAGTAGAGGAGCGTGGGTGTAATAAAGGTACACAGAAGGTAAATCGTTTCTTGTTCCGGCTGGTGAATAAAGTGCAACCTGCTACTATTGTAGAGGTAGGTCGTCCTTCGGTGACCTCACTTTATCTTCAGTCGGCGAAACCTTCTGCGGAATATCTTTTTGCCTCTGACTTGTCGGAACTGTTTCTGGATACGGACGTTCCGGTAGATTTTCTATATCTGAACGATTATCAGAATCCGTGTTTGCTGGAGGAAGTCTTTCGGGTTTGTGTACGCCGGACCACCTTGAAAAGTGTGTTTGTCGTGCATGGAATCTGTTATTCTAAAGAAATGCGGGCATTCTGGAAAAGATTGCAGGCTGACGAACGGGTAGGCATTACCTTCGACCTATACGATATAGGCTTGCTCTTTTTTGATAAAACAAAGATAAAACAACATTATATCGTCAACTTCTGAGAACCTTTGTACGTTTACCTTATATAGATCAATAAATTGGAAGATTATGAAAAGGAGCCTTGTATATACAAAAACCGGAGACAAGGGAACAACAAGTCTTGTTGGTGGTAGTCGTGTTCCGAAGACCCACATTCGTTTGGAAGCTTATGGAACAGTGGACGAGCTTAATTCCAACTTGGGATTACTGAATACTTATTTGCAAAATGAGACTGACAGGAACTTTATTTTGGGCATACAACATAAGTTATTTGCTATCGGGTCGCATTTGGCTACCGATCAGGAAAAAACACAACTGAGAGCCGCCAGTATCATTTCAATGGAAGATGTGGAACGTATCGAGCGGGAGATTGATAAACTGGATGAACAATTACCGGAACTTTGTGCGTTTATTATTCCTGGAGGAAGTCGTGGAGCGGCCATCTGCCATGTTTGTCGTACCGTTTGCCGGAGAGCAGAAAGACGCATTTTGGCTTTGTCCGAAACTTGTACAATTTCCCCTGAAGTACTAGCTTTTGTCAACAGATTATCAGATTATTTGTTTGTTTTATCTCGGAAAATGAATTTTGATGAACAAAATAATGAAATATTTTGGGATAATAGTTGGAAATGATAGATTTTATTATACTTTTGCCGAAAAATAGAAAACGAGACAAATTTAGTATTCATTTTAAATACTCAAGATTATGTATTGGACATTGGAACTAGCATCAAAACTTGAAGATGCTCCCTGGCCGGCAACCAAGGACGAATTGATTGATTATGCCATGCGTTCGGGTGCTCCTCTTGAAGTTATTGAGAATCTCCAAGAGATGGAAGATGAGGGCGAGATCTATGAGAGTATCGAAGATATTTGGCCGGATTACCCTAGTAAGGAGGATTTTTTCTTTAACGAGGAGGAATATTAAGAAGCTAAAATCAAATTAAATGATTTAATATCAGCGGGATAAGCAAAAATAATTTGTTTGTCCCGCTGGTGTTTTATAGGCTTAAATGGTGTGGTTTGTTTGTCTAAAATGCAATTTTTCTTCTTGAAAACAGAGTTTGTTTGTCTAAAATACACTACCTTTGTGCATCCTCAGGAATATTAAAACAAAAGGAAGCGTATGGGAAGACCGAAGAGATTATATCCGTTGGGCAAATATCGTCTCCGCACACCGAAGGAGTCTGACAAAAATAAAGCCTACCCTATTGAGTTGGAATATACTTGGAATAGGCAAATTATACGTAAGACAACAAATGTCTTTGTTAAGGAAACCGACTGGAATCAGAACGGCAATCAAGGTCGTGGAGAAATTCGTGTCAGTTATGGATCTGAGTACAAACGTCTCAATCAACTGTTGTTGGCACGTGTTGACCGGATTGACTCTATGCTTGCAGAGTATAATGAAAAGCATCCCAATCAAATCACTGCTGACATTATTTCGGGATTCCTTGCAGATAAGCCATTGACGCGCCCAGACCAAGGAAAAGATTTTGTTGAGTTCACATTGGAGCGTCTTTATTCAGAATACTCAAGAAACAAGATTGGCCGTAGTCGATATGAAAACGGTAAAAGCGGAATGAATATATTCCAAACCTTCCTTCGTTCCACGAAACAGGGTACATATCGTGCCGATTCTATCTATGTTGGCGATATCACTCCTGAATTATTGGATGCATATATTTTGTGGCGTAGAGAGATAAAGCAGAATAGTGATGCAACAATCAATCACTCTTTAACACCAATATTAAAAGCATGTGCTTACGCATGTGAGATGGGTATGCTGGAACCTTCTGTTAATGCAAGAATACAGGATATGCGTATTATTACTAAGGTATCTTTGTCGGAAGAGGAGAGTGAATTTGATGGGAAGAGCCTGAATAAAGAACAATTACTTGCTCTATTGGAATACTACAAAACCTGTCCTGAACCACGTAGGAGAGAGTTTTTAGAGATTTTTTTCTTTGCTTTCCATGCTTGTGGACTTCGTGTTGTGGATGTAATGACATTGCAATGGGGGCATATCAACTTTGAGAAGAAAGAGTTGAGAAAAATTATGATTAAGACAAACAAACGCCATGTTATTCCTCTTACAGAGCAAGCTATATCTATCTTAAGACAGTGGCAAGAAAAACGGGAAGGCTGCAAATATGTATTCAATCTTGTGAAAGAAGAATTAGACCTAGATGATGCTGAAGCCCTTTATAAAGCTCGCAATAATGCCACTAAATGCATCAATCAGTCACTTGTGGTAGTGGGCGAACAGATTGGGTTGCCGTTTAATTTGTCAATGCATGTAGCTAGACACTCATTTGCAGTGTTTGCATTAAACAAAGGGTTGTCAATGACTGTAGTAAGTCGCCTTTTAGGGCATGGCAGTACAGATGTTACAGAGAAAGTATATGCCAGATTTCTGCCTGAGACTCTTTCGTCCGAGGTGGCACGTTTAAAAGATGAATTTAAAACTCTAGAAATAATTTGAATGAAGTATGTTGCAGATTATATTTCTTAATATTGGTCTTTGCGTTATTTTGTTGGCAATTGCCTTCGTCTTCAAAAAATATGCAAGAGTAATTCTATGGTCGAGTGCAATTACATTATTCGTAGGCACATTATTACTCGTTGGACTTGGGGTTGTAAACCCTGTCAGCGATAACGAAACTGGCTCATCAGAGTTTTGGGGCACAATTATGTTTCTGATTTCAGCAGCTGCATTAGTCATTGGTGCAGAAATTCTTCGTGAGAAAAATATTAAGAATGTGGAAGAAGTTGTATCTGTTGATGCTGAAATTATTCTTTCTGAAACATTGGATACAGAATTGGCTCGTAAAGTTTTTGCAAAGGCCATAGAAGCTGGTTATATGAAAGAAGATGGCACACACTATATATGGAACGAGTCTAAAGTTCTTTTAGCATATATGTGTGGTCGCATATATTGTGGAGATAAACCAACGGTCTCCAATATTGATGATAGGGAATTTTGGAAATTTGGAAGAACTGCCTTTTTTCCTGATACGGAACTAAATAATTTATTTGATGTTTCAGGATTGGGGCAATCACGTTCAAATAGGAAAGATCTTCCAGTACCAACAAAATCAACAGAGATTGATAAATTTTTCGAGTAGCCACTTGACTACTCTTTTTTGTTTATAATCAGGTGGTTATATTTCAATCCTAATATCAAAATAACTCAATCCTAACATTATTCCTAACGCATTAGTCTAATTCATCCTAACTTTTCACCTCCTAAGGATTCTATACTTTCGCTGCGGTTATGGACGATGTGCACAATCGTACCATGGCAAAATAACCCGGCTTAAAAGTCCGAGTGCGCATCAGGACAGTTGAGCCATAATTTAAATTGTATATGGCTAAAATTAAGAATGTAGAGTCCCTATGTGAACGGGAATTGCTGGAGAAAATTCTCCACACTGTAGAGAAGCATGAAAAGGCTTTGGCTCAACATCAAATGCCCCAAAATCATCTATATGATAATAAGGCACTGATGGCAAAATTGGGTATAAAGGAAAAATATCTGAAGAAATTGCGTGATAATGGCTACCTTGGATATTCACGTCAAGGAGACAAATATTGGTATACTCAAGAAGATGTAGACCGATTCCTGCGCAATTTTCACTATGATGCCTTTGCGGCAAGTGATGAACTACCCCAACGGAGAGGAGGTGGTTATGGTCGATAAGTTGCATTTAACCAATATGCTCCGAGCAAAGGTAGAGTATAATCTTGATGGAGGATTGCCGTTGGATGTTTTCCCTGATAAAATTCAGGAAATTATTCTGAACCTTTCTCGTTATGAAAATTTCAATGTTGAGTATGTGGCATCCATTATTATATCTGCGATGGCGGCTGCCATTGGCAATTCGTACCAAATCAATATCAGGAATGAGTGGAAAGACAGTCCATCTCTTTATATGATGCTTATTGGGCGACCTGGTTTAGGTAAAACTCCTCCTCTTAACTTCCTTTACAAACCTATCAACGATTTGGACGATCGTCTTGACGAGAAATATAGCGAGGAACTTGAGAAATATGAGTGTGCCAAGCAGGCGAACGGAGGAAATGATAAATTGAAAGTGCCCAAGTGGTTGACCAATATTATATCTGACTTCACACCAGAAGCAATGGTAGAGGCTCATTGGCGCAATCCACGAGGGATAGCTATAATTGTAGACGAGATAATTGGGCTATTCAATTTCGCAAAGAGATACAATGGCAATAATAATCTTATTGAACTTCTGCTAACAGCTTATAGTGGTGGTACGATTAAAGTTCTACGCAAGTCCTCATCACGTCATATTCGTGTTAAAACGCCGTGTATTAATGTAATAGGAACGGTACAGACCAACATGCTACATGAGGTGTTCAGAAAAGAGTTCATTGCTAACGGATTCCTTGATAGGTTTATCTTCATTTTTCCAAAAGACAGGAAGATTTCAAGATGGAGAAGAAATGATAATAGTGTTCCTAAACCTGATATAGCAGGGCAATGGGCGACTATTCTCAACAAAGTACTTGAAATTCCCTGCACGATTAATGAAACAAGGAATGTTGCAGAACCAAAAGTTTTGGAAATGACCGAGGAGGCAGAGGTGTATTTTTATGATTGGTATAACAATATCATTGATAATGTTAATAGCATTGATGATGATGCAGATGTGGAGAGTCGCAGCATGAAACTTAATGGCCATGCAGGACGTTTATCGTTGATATTTCAGATAATGAAATGGGCTGTAGGCGAAGGAGATATGCAGCCAGTAAGCCTGTCTTCTGTGAAATCCGCTATTCGTATGGTTGATTACTATGAAGATACTTACCATAGGATACAAGAGATACTTTTGTCTAATACTATCGGTGATGTAAAAGAAGACTGGTTATCTCAGTTGGGTAATACATTCACAGCAAGCGATGCTATCGCTGCTGCGAAAATATATGAAATACCCAGAAGAACCGTATTCTATGCATTAAAGAAACTCTGTCAGGCAAAGCAGCCAATTCTGAAAAAAAACAAGCATGGCGAATATCGAAAAATTCAACACCAAACATCAAATGCATCTTGCACTATTGCACTTTCAACCCAAGTTGAGGAATTACAGACAAAGCATAGTGCAAAAGTGCATAGTGCAAACGAATAAACTTATCTATCCATGAGCAAGTATAGATTTCATTTGCAAAAGTATAGTTTGGGAAGCAAGATTGCTTGCCCTAGTTGTGAGAGACCTCGATGTTTTGTGAAATATGTTGATGAAGAGGGAGTTGTAAGTTTTCCCAATGAGGTTGGGAAATGTGACCATGAAATCAGTTGTGGTTATCATTACACTCCACGTGATTTCTTTCGTGATAATCCCAATGCAAACATCAAGGAAGAACGGTCTAGTGATTATGTACAGCCTGTGAAAAGTACTCATGAAAAAGAAATTATTGTGCCACCCTCTTTTATTCCCTTAGAGTATTTTAATGCGAGTCTTGCTCATTTTGAGAAGAATCCCTTATACAAATACTTATGCAGGGTGTTTGGTGAAGCTGAAGCCCAAAGGGTATTCCATTTATATCATGTTGGTACATCGGCTAAATGGGGAGGTGCGACAGTTTTTTGGCAAATTGATGCTAATGAGCAGGTACGTTCTGGTAAGATTATACTTTATAATTCTGAGACAGGGCATAGGGTTAAAGAACCCCACAGTTATGTAAGCTGGGCGCATCGTGAACTACAACTTAAAGATTTCAATCTGAAGCAATGTCTATTTGGCGAACATCTATTGAAAAGATATCCTGATGCACCGGTCATATTGGTGGAAAGCGAAAAAACGGCTATTGTCATGAGTCACTTCATCCCGAACTATGTTTGGGTGGCAACTGGCGGCATTAATGGATGCTTCAAAGAAGAATTTGTTCATAGTCTTAAAGGTAGGGATGTAACTCTAATTCCTGACTTGGGAGCTACACAATTGTGGAAAGAGAAATCGATAATTCTGACAAGAATCTGTAGCAGAGTTGTAGTCTCGGATATGCTTGAGCAGATAGCAACCGAAGAAGAACGATCTAAAGGACTTGATATTTCTGACTACTATCTATTCTCTCCATCCAAACACCAGATTCTACAAATGATGATTGAGAAGAACCCTCTTTTACAAAATCTCATTGACGCTCTAGGCTTGGAGTTGATAGATGCTCAGCAGATGACAGAATCCACTTAGATTGTACAAAACTAAAATGGTAAAGGAACTTGTTCCAGGAGTTAAAATAAAACCCATAACACAATAAGGACTTTTTGCTTTGCAGCAAGAAACTCCCATTTGTGGTTGGCAAACACAACTCTAAATGAGCAAGCTCAAATGTGTAACTTTTAAAACATTAGATCTATGAATGAAAGTATTAAACAAGCCATGCATTTAGATGCATGCAAATCTTTTGGCGCAGCAGAAGCCAATGAAAACGAAAGAAGATGGGATGATAAGATGATTGATTCTAAGAACAACGATTCTATTAATAACTACGACAAAACCAGAATGAGGCTTAATTTTGAGATTGGCCCCGATGGTAAGATTCACTCTTTGGGCTATCAGGATAAAAGACTTGATGTTCGCTTGCAAGAACGGCTAAATGAACTTGGTTGGCGTCCATTCAAAGCGGATAGTAAGATTCAGCCCAATTGTTGTGCTCGTCTCATCTTTGGTGGCAATCGAGAGCGTACATTGGGAATGGCATTTGGCACTCAGGATCTAAAACTGGATAAAGGTTCGGACAATAGCCATATACATAGATGCAAAGAGGTGGAGCAATGGGCTTTGGATGTATATAATTGGTGTTGCCGTAGGTATGGGAAAGAGAATATCATCGGCTTTCAGGTTCATCTTGATGAAACGTCACCACATATTCATGCACTTATTGTTCCTGTTGGGGTACGTCCTAAAAGTGGCCGTGAATGTGTGATGTGGTCTGCAAAATTCGGAAAGAATAAATATGAGTATGGTTCAATACTCAAGGAAATGCATACCTCACTCTATGAAGAAGTTGGTAGCAAATACGGTTTGGAGAGGGGGGACAGCGTAGAAGGTCGCAATATCCAGCATCTGAATAAGCGAGATTATATCCGTAAACTCGCAAAGGAGCAGAAGAAGATGGAAAAGGCCATCAGAGGATTGCAAACCATGAAAGATAATATCGAGGCTGAAATGAAAATGTTTTCCGATGAATTAAAAATCTTGGAGAAAGATTTGGCTGCAGGACGTGTTGTATTGGCTGAATATCAAAACAAGAAAGCGTGCATTGAGGATTTGATACAAGATTGCCAAGAAAGACTCGATGATAAGGAAACCAAGTTGATGATAAAGCAGCAGGAGTTAGACTCGTTACTGAAAGATATCCAAAACATTCATTCTGTGAATAGACCGTTCAAGAATTACAAGATTGAGTTTAATGCGCCACAGATTACAGAAAAACCGCCAATGTTTGGAACCGATAAGTGGCTGGAACGCCAAAATACAATTATCGAGAAGCAATTTACCGCTATGGGGCGTAAATTGGAAGAACTTTATAGAAATGAAGCTGCTAATCAAGTTGAAGCTGTTCGCCAGAACATTTTGGTGGATATGAAAGAAGTCCATACGTTGAAAGCAGAAAACAAGACTCTTACTGAATGTATGAATTACTGGTCTAATTTGGCATTGAAGACTTTTGACTACCTTTCGATACCATCTTTACGTGATGAATTATGTGCTGTAGCAACAGCTCTTATAGGTGGAGATTATGTAGTTCCATCAGGGGGTGGAGGCGGAGGAAATGAATCAGACTTACGTTGGGATGGTCGCAGACCTGACGAACCTGATTTTGCATTCCAAAGAAGATGCTTCTCACATGCTGTCAAATACATTATGGCTAAATACAGTGTGAAGCAGAATAAGGGACGCGCCCGATAGTTTTTCAAAGACCGCTATCACCAAGAAATATGGTGGTAGCGGCGATTTGATTTTTACAAATAAGGGGAAAAAACATTTTTGCAAAAGAATTATTATAGGAATTGCAGGTTTTAATGGACTTTTAATTATCTTTGCGTTTAAAGCAATAAAAATTACGTCATGAACGACATGAATAGAATAAAAGTAGTTCTTGTAGAAAAGAAGAAAACTAGCAAATGGCTTGCAGAAGTTTTAGGCAAAAACCCTGCAACCATTTCTAAATGGTGCACTAATACATCCCAGCCCGATGTGGCAACACTCCGAGAAATAGCTCGAGTGCTCGATATAGATGTAAAAGAGCTTCTTAACTCTACAAAATAATTCACTATCTTCATATGATAGCAATATATTATGGCAAAAAAGAAAAATAAAGAAGAATCTCTGGTTCCCAAAGACGAGAAAACCCTTAAAATGGAAGGTGTGCAGAATCTGTACAACTTTCTGTTTGAGGCATGCAACATATTGCGTGGTCCTGTGAGTCAAGATAACTTCAAAGATTATATAACACCAATCCTCTATTTTAAGCGTATATCTGATGTATATGACGAAGAGACTCAAACTGCGCTTGAAGAAAGTGGTGGCGATGAGGAGTATGCATCCTTGCCTGAACAACATCGTTTTGTAATTCCAGATGGTTGTCATTGGAGTGATATTCGCGAACGCTCCGAGAATCTTGGTGCTGCAATTGTTGGTGCGATGCGAGGTATAGAGTTAGCAAATCCTGATACACTATACGGCGTGTTGTCGATGTTCAGCGCACAGAAGTGGACCGATAAGAAAAACCTTTCTGATGGTAAGATTCGTGATTTGATAGAGCATCTATCCACCCGTAGATTGGGCAACAATGATTACCCAGCTGATTTGATGGGTGATGCATATGAGATATTGCTGAAGAAATTTGCGGATGACAGTAAGGCTCAAGCTGGAGAGTTCTATACGCCTCGTTCGGTCGTAAGCTTGCTTGTACGCATTCTCGATCCGAAACCAGGTGAGACTGTGTATGACCCAGCATGTGGTAGTGGCGGTATGCTGATTGAGGCGGTACAGCACATGAATCACTCAAGTCTTTGCTGTGGAAGCATATTCGGACAGGAGAAGAACGTTGTCAACTCGGCCATTGCAAAGATGAACTTGTTCTTACATGGCGCCAGTGACTTTAATATTATGCAAGGCGACACACTTCGTTCACCCAAGATTTTGCAGAATGGAGAGATTGCCAAGTTCGATTGCGTTATAGCTAACCCGCCCTTCTCACTTGAGAAATGGGGTTCAGTAGAATGGTCTTCAGATAAATATGGTCGTAATGTTTGGGGAACACCCAGTGATTCGTGTGGAGATTATGCTTGGATTCAGCACATGGTGAAAAGTATGGCATCAGGCAATGGTCGTATGGCGGTTGTTATGCCTCAAGGTGTATTATTTCGTGGAAATGAAGAAGGCCGCATTCGCGAGAAATTGGTAAAGAGCGATTTGGTTGAAGCTGTTGTGACATTAGGCGATAAACTCTTCTATGGCACACCTCTTTCTCCCTGTTTCTTGATATTAAGACGTTTGAAACCGGCTGCACATAGTGCGCGAGTACTGATGATTGATGGCACAAAGATTCTCACCGTAAAGCGTGCACAGAATATACTTTCTCCAGAAGATGTAAATCGTTTATACGAACTCTACACCAATTACGAGGATGTAGAAGACTTTTCTAAAGTGGTGACTCTTGATGATATTGCGGCTAAGGATTATGACCTTTCTCCTAATAAATACGTGGAATATCACAAAGAGGAAATCCGTCCATATGCAGAAGTGCTTGCAGAGTTCAAGGCGGCATACGAGGAGGTAAAGAGATTTGAAGAAGAATTTAGAAAACTGATAAACTTATAACCCTATGGAACAACCTGTAAAATATTATAGAAATCCCGATGAGCCTATTTCATTGGAAGACTTGAAATCGTTCCTTTGGGGAGCAGCCACTCGCCTTCGTGGTCAGATTGATGCTGCTGGTTACAAAGAATATATTTTCCCTTTGCTATTCTTCAAACGAATTTCTGACGTATACGATGAGCAGTTTGAAGGCTATGTTTGCGAAGGCGGTATAGAGTATGCCAATGCTCAAGCTCAAGAATTAGTAATTCGTATTCCCGATGGTGCCCATTGGCGTGATGTACGTGAGTGTACTGAGAATGTTGGCCAGCGTTTGGTCGAAGCCTTTATTGCTATTGAACAAGCCAACCCTGGCGAACATGCCGATGGACGTGTTATCGGAGGCCTGGAAGGTATCTTTGGCCCTAAAGATGGGTGGACCAATAAAGCCAAGATGCCCGACCACATTATCACCTCTTTGATAGAAGATTTCTCACGTTACAATTTGTCGCTTAAAGCGTGTCCAGCAGATGAGATGGGACAGGCATATGAGTATCTTGTGGGCAAGTTTGCCGATGATGCTGGTAATACGGCACAGGAGTTTTACACCAACCGTACCGTTGTGGATTTGATGGCAGAGATACTTCAACCTCGTCCGGGCGAAAGCATCTATGACCCTACTTGTGGTTCGGGTGGTATGCTTGTAAAATGTTTGGACTTTCTTCGCAAAAAGGGTGAACCATGGCAAGGAGTAAAGGTTTTTGGGCAAGAGATTAATGCACTTACCAGTGCTATTGCTCGAATGAATCTTTATCTAAATGGCGTTGAAGACTTTTCTATTGTCAGAGAAGATACCTTAGCATACCCCGCCTTTGTCGATGGAAGCAAATTGCGTAAGTTTGATATCGTATTAGCAAATCCGCCATACTCTATAAAGACATGGGATCGTGAGGCTTTTATAAACGACAAATGGGGACGCAATTTCTTAGGAACACCGCCTCAGTCTAAAGCAGACTATGCCTTCATACAGCATATTTTATCATCTATGAATGATCATGGAAGATGTGCTATTCTATTGCCTCATGGTGTTCTTAATAGACTTATAGAGAAAGATATACGTCAAAAGCTCATTCAGAACGATCTTATTGATGCCGTTATTAGTATTGGGAAAAATTTATTTTTTAATTCACCAATGGAGGCCTGTATTCTTATTTGTCGATCAAATAAACCAACTGATAGGAAAAATAAAATTCTTTTAATAAAGGCTACCGATTTAGTGGAACGGAAAAATACTGAAAGTTATTTAACCAATGAGCATATTTCAATAATAACGAGTATTTATACCCGATATACCAATATTGACGGACGTTCAAAGATTATTAACAATAATGAAATCCCTGATAACAAGTATAGCATTTCACCAAAATTCTATGTAAAATCCAACGATCCAAAAGATATTGAAGATATTTCTGAACTTTTAGAAAATTGGAAGTCAAACTCAGAGTCTTTACACGAGTCATTTACCAATTTAATAGATTTATTATGAGCATAGTCAAGTTTTCTGAGGTTGCACACCGAGCATATACAAGAGAAGATAGATTCAATACTGAGAAAATCTATTATGTAGGTGGTGAACATATAGATTCATGTGAGTTATATGTTACAAAGAAGGGTGTAATAAAAGGTTCAACAATTGGACCAATGTTCTATTGCGGCTTTACTGCAGGGCAAATTCTATTTGTTACACGAAATCCTCATTTAAAGAAGTGTAGTATTGCTGATTTTGATGGAATCTGTTCAGAAAAGACCTTTGTAATAGAAACTAAAGATGAAAGTATTCTCACACAAGAATATTTAGCAATAATTATGCAAAGTGATGATTTTTGGAATTATTGTGAAGAAAATAAAAGTGGTGGTGTTAATTACTTTCTAAACTGGAGTACTCTTGCTGATTACGAATTCGAGTTGCCTCCAATTAAGCAGCAATTAGAAATTGCCCAAAAAGTGATGTCAGCTTATCGCCTAAAACAATCATATAAGAAGCTTCTTGATGCTACTCGAGAAATGGTGAAATCGCAATTTATCGAGATGTTTGGAAATCAGAATACTAATGACAAGGGTTGGACAGAATCATTAGTAAAAGATGAATTTAAGCTATCGATGGGTAAGACTCCAGCACGCAATAATCCTGAGTGTTGGGATAATGGAACCCACAAATGGGTTTCTATATCCGACATGTCTTCATACACGCGTTATACAGGAGATACTAGCGAATACATTACAGACTATGCAATAGCTGATTCAGGAATCAAAGCAGTGCCCAAAGGTACGATTATAATGAGTTTTAAGCTCTCTATAGGAAGAACTGCTATTACCTCAGAAGATCTATATACCAACGAGGCAATAATGGCTTTTGCTGGTTTTGATGAGAAGAAATTCAATATCGACTTCCTGCATTTTCTTATTGCAAACAAGAACTGGTTACTAGGTGCAAAGCAAGCAGTAAAAGGCCAGACACTTAACAAGGAGTCTATTGGAAATGCGAAGATCATTATTCCTCCAATTGAGGCTCAAGAAGAGTTTGCCAGCATTTACAATCAGGCTGATAAATCAAAATTTGAATTACGCAAATCGATTGACGCAATAGACCAAGTAATAAAGAGTTTGATAAACAACTAATATATATCACTATGATATCAAAAGAAGAAGTACGTGAGCTGTTGAAGAGCACTGAGACATATAGAATAGAGCGTACCACATCTACCGGAGATATGGATAAGTTTCAAGAAGCAATATGTGCTTTCTCAAACGATTTACCTAATTCCAAGAAGAATGGGTATCTGATTCTTGGTGCGTATGATAATGGAACTTTATCGGGGTTGAAAGTTGATGATGATTTACTAAAAAAGATTTCAGCCATACGTTCAAATGGTAATATATTGCCTCTTCCTATTATGTCGGTGGAAAGATTTGAATATGAGGATGGAGATTTGCTTGTTGCAGAAGTTTCACCTTCGTTGGTTCCACCTGTACGATATCGCGGTAGGACATTTGTTCGTATTGGTCCTCGCAGGGATATTGCCAGTGAAGCGGAAGAACGAATTTTGTTTGAACGTAGAACTTCATATATGGCAACATTTGATGCCACTCCTTGTTTTGGCGCAACCATAAAAGATATTGATACGGAGTTCATCAAAAGAGAATATCTTCCTCAGATAATTGACCACGAAGTATTGGCTAGCGATAGCCGTAATATCAAGGAACAGTTGGCGGCAATTCATTTGTATGATCTTACACATGAATGTCCTACAAATGCTGCAATGATTCTTTTTGGTAAAGACCCTCAGTATTATATGCATGGGTGCTATGTACAATACGTTCATTTTGCAGGTAAAGACCGTGGTAGTGAAATCGTTAATGAACGACAGATTAAAGGAAGTCTTAGTAAAATGCTACCGCAATTGGAAAACTTTGTTAGGGATGCTGTGGTGACTTCTCGCCCTATGCCTATTAGCATGCTGCGTGAGAAGAATGTGTTGAATTATCCTGACTTGGCTCTTAGAGAGTTGTTGATGAATGCATGTATGCATAGGGATTACCAGTCCAATATGCCAATTCGACTTTATCAATATGAGGATCGTATTGAGATTCTTAATGCTGGAGGATTGTATGGTGAGGCTCGTCCTGAGAACTTCCCAACGGTAAATGATTATCGTAATCCAATTGTTGCAGAGGCTATGCGTGGATTGAAGTACGTTAACATGTTCAATCGTGGAATTCAGCGTGTAAAGAACTTATTGCAAGAGAATGGAAATCCCGAACCAGTGTTCAATGTGGATAAGATTACAGCTTTTGAGGTTATAGTGAGGCCTTCTTTATCACTTAACTTGGTCACCGATGAGGAAAATGTGACTAAGTCAGTGACTAAGTTAAGTGACACACTTAATGATATAATTGATTTTTGTTCTACTCCTCGAAGTATGGCTGAAATCATGGAGCATCTTGGTCTTAAACACAGATATAATGTAAAGCATCGCTATATTGACCCACTTATAGAGGGAGGATTCTTGGTAATGACTATTCCCGAGAAACCTAATAGTCGGAGCCAAAAATACAAACGAGCATTGACTTAGTCACTTTACTTGGTCACTCATGAGTGACTAAGTTCATATTATTGTAGTGCATGAATAATTAGTCGCACGTTAATTGACGAACCTTTATAATATAGTAAGATTATGGTTAAGAACTTGATTAACGAAATAGAACAGGCTATGCTCGGTTCATTGAATAATGAGCAGTTGGCCCAGTTGCGTAAGGTGCTTGATTACACCTTCCGTAACATTGTCGTGACTGAAAAAGATTCTGTCAATGCAGAAAGTAATAATCAGATTTTGGTAGAGAATTTTATCTCAGCCAAGAAAGTTGAAGGATGTTCTCCTAATTCAATCGCCTATTATCGCAGTACTATAAATAATGCATTGATTAAGTTGGGTAAAGAGGTTATCCACATAACTACTGATGATTTACGGCATTATTTAAATACATATCAAAGCGAGAGTGGCGCGAGCAAGGTAACGGTAGATAATATTCGACGCATACTATCCAGTTTCTTTTCTTGGTTAGAAGAAGAAAACTATATAGTAAAGAGTCCTGTACGAAGAATCCATAAAGTAAAAGTGGGTAAAACCGTAAAGGAAACATATACTGATGAATCTCTTGAATTGATGCGGGACCATTGCTCAAATCCGCGTGATTTGGCATTGATAGATCTATTGGCATCAACAGGAATGCGTGTTGGAGAATTGGTTAAGCTCAATCGCTCAGATATAGACTACCACAACAGGGAGTGTATTGTTACCGGCAAAGGTGATAAGCAGCGTAAGGTATATTTCGATGCTCGTACAAAGATTCATTTGCAGAAATACATAAACAGCCGTACTGACAACAATGAAGCGTTGTTTGTCTCACTCCTGGCTCCTTATGATAGATTGCAGATTAGCGGAGTGGAGATTAGACTGCGCCAGATGGGGAAAGATTTGAATATTCCAAAAGTGCATCCACATAAATTCCGTAGAACATTGGCAACAATGGCAATAGATAAGGGCATGCCTATTGAGCAAGTCCAGCACCTACTCGGTCATCAGAGTCTCGATACGACATTGCAATATGCAATGGTGAATCAGAATAATGTGAAATTGTCTCATCATAAATTCATTGGTTAGTATGTCGCAATTTATCGAGATGTTCAAAGAGAAGGGGTATCCTTTGAGAATGCTAAAATCGTTTGCTGATGTATCCACTGGAGGTACGCCTTCTAAGGCAAATCTTGAATATTGGAATGGAGATAAGCCATGGGTATCTGCAGAGGACATGAAAAATAAGTATGTATATGACACTTGCGAGAAGGTCACAGAAGCCGGATATGCTACATGCAAGATTATCCCAGTAGATACCTTGATGTATGTATGTCGAGGTAGTATCGGAGTAATGGCAATCAATAAGATAGAATGTGCAACCAATCAGTCTATATGTAGAGCAAAGTGCCACGATAACGTATGTAACGTAGAGTTTCTTTATCATGCTTTAATGTATCAAAAAGACAACATTAAGAAAATGGGGACTGGCACATCATTCAAATCATTGAATCAAACTTCATTCTCTGAATTGAAAATAGAATTGCCCCCTTACAATGAACAGATGAAGTTTGTAAGCATTGCTCAACAGGCCGATAAATCAGAATTTGTTGGTTGCAAATCGCAATTTATCGAGATGTTTGGAAATCAGAATACTAATGACAAGGGTTGGACAGAATCATTAGTAAAAGATGAATTTAAGCTATCGATGGGTAAGACTCCAGCACGCAATAATCCTGAGTGTTGGGATAATGGAACCCACAAATGGGTTTCTATATCCGACATGTCTTCATACACGCGTTATACAGGAGATACTAGCGAATACATTACAGACTATGCAATAGCTGATTCAGGAATCAAAGCAGTGCCCAAAGGTACGATTATAATGAGTTTTAAGCTCTCTATAGGAAGAACTGCTATTACCTCAGAAGATCTATATACCAACGAGGCAATAATGGCTTTTGCTGGTTTTGATGAGAAGAAATTCAATATCGACTTCCTGCATTTTCTTATTGCAAACAAGAACTGGTTACTAGGTGCAAAGCAAGCAGTAAAAGGCCAGACACTTAACAAGGAGTCTATTGGAAATGCGAAGATCATTATTCCTCCAATTGAGGCTCAAGAAGAGTTTGCCAGCATTTACAATCAGGCTGATAAATCAAAATTTGAATTACGCAAATCGATTGACGCAATAGACCAAGTAATAAAGAGTTTGATAAACAACTAATATATATCACTATGATATCAAAAGAAGAAGTACGTGAGCTGTTGAAGAGCACTGAGACATATAGAATAGAGCGTACCACATCTACCGGAGATATGGATAAGTTTCAAGAAGCAATATGTGCTTTCTCAAACGATTTACCTAATTCCAAGAAGAATGGGTATCTGATTCTTGGTGCGTATGATAATGGAACTTTATCGGGGTTGAAAGTTGATGATGATTTACTAAAAAAGATTTCAGCCATACGTTCAAATGGTAATATATTGCCTCTTCCTATTATGTCGGTGGAAAGATTTGAATATGAGGATGGAGATTTGCTTGTTGCAGAAGTTTCACCTTCGTTGGTTCCACCTGTACGATATCGCGGTAGGACATTTGTTCGTATTGGTCCTCGCAGGGATATTGCCAGTGAAGCGGAAGAACGAATTTTGTTTGAACGTAGAACTTCATATATGGCAACATTTGATGCCACTCCTTGTTTTGGCGCAACCATAAAAGATATTGATACGGAGTTCATCAAAAGAGAATATCTTCCTCAGATAATTGACCACGAAGTATTGGCTAGCGATAGCCGTAATATCAAGGAACAGTTGGCGGCAATTCATTTGTATGATCTTACACATGAATGTCCTACAAATGCTGCAATGATTCTTTTTGGTAAAGACCCTCAGTATTATATGCATGGGTGCTATGTACAATACGTTCATTTTGCAGGTAAAGACCGTGGTAGTGAAATCGTTAATGAACGACAGATTAAAGGAAGTCTTAGTAAAATGCTACCGCAATTGGAAAACTTTGTTAGGGATGCTGTGGTGACTTCTCGCCCTATGCCTATTAGCATGCTGCGTGAGAAGAATGTGTTGAATTATCCTGACTTGGCTCTTAGAGAGTTGTTGATGAATGCATGTATGCATAGGGATTACCAGTCCAATATGCCAATTCGACTTTATCAATATGAGGATCGTATTGAGATTCTTAATGCTGGAGGATTGTATGGTGAGGCTCGTCCTGAGAACTTCCCAACGGTAAATGATTATCGTAATCCAATTGTTGCAGAGGCTATGCGTGGATTGAAGTACGTTAACATGTTCAATCGTGGAATTCAGCGTGTAAAGAACTTATTGCAAGAGAATGGAAATCCCGAACCAGTGTTCAATGTGGATAAGATTACAGCTTTTGAGGTTATAGTGAGGCCTTCTTTATCACTTAACTTGGTCACCGATGAGGAAAATGTGACTAAGTCAGTGACTAAGTTAAGTGACACACTTAATGATATAATTGATTTTTGTTCTACTCCTCGAAGTATGGCTGAAATCATGGAGCATCTTGGTCTTAAACACAGATATAATGTAAAGCATCGCTATATTGACCCACTTATAGAGGGAGGATTCTTGGTAATGACTATTCCCGAGAAACCTAATAGTCGGAGCCAAAAATACAAACGAGCATTGACTTAGTCACTTTACTTGGTCACTCATGAGTGACTAAGTTCATATTATTGTAGTGCATGAATAATTAGTCGCACGTTAATTGACGAACCTTTATAATATAGTAAGATTATGGTTAAGAACTTGATTAACGAAATAGAACAGGCTATGCTCGGTTCATTGAATAATGAGCAGTTGGCCCAGTTGCGTAAGGTGCTTGATTACACCTTCCGTAACATTGTCGTGACTGAAAAAGATTCTGTCAATGCAGAAAGTAATAATCAGATTTTGGTAGAGAATTTTATCTCAGCCAAGAAAGTTGAAGGATGTTCTCCTAATTCAATCGCCTATTATCGCAGTACTATAAATAATGCATTGATTAAGTTGGGTAAAGAGGTTATCCACATAACTACTGATGATTTACGGCATTATTTAAATACATATCAAAGCGAGAGTGGCGCGAGCAAGGTAACGGTAGATAATATTCGACGCATACTATCCAGTTTCTTTTCTTGGTTAGAAGAAGAAAACTATATAGTAAAGAGTCCTGTACGAAGAATCCATAAAGTAAAAGTGGGTAAAACCGTAAAGGAAACATATACTGATGAATCTCTTGAATTGATGCGGGACCATTGCTCAAATCCGCGTGATTTGGCATTGATAGATCTATTGGCATCAACAGGAATGCGTGTTGGAGAATTGGTTAAGCTCAATCGCTCAGATATAGACTACCACAACAGGGAGTGTATTGTTACCGGCAAAGGTGATAAGCAGCGTAAGGTATATTTCGATGCTCGTACAAAGATTCATTTGCAGAAATACATAAACAGCCGTACTGACAACAATGAAGCGTTGTTTGTCTCACTCCTGGCTCCTTATGATAGATTGCAGATTAGCGGAGTGGAGATTAGACTGCGCCAGATGGGGAAAGATTTGAATATTCCAAAAGTGCATCCACATAAATTCCGTAGAACATTGGCAACAATGGCAATAGATAAGGGCATGCCTATTGAGCAAGTCCAGCACCTACTCGGTCATCAGAGTCTCGATACGACATTGCAATATGCAATGGTGAATCAGAATAATGTGAAATTGTCTCATCATAAATTCATTGGTTAGTATGTCGCAATTTATCGAGATGTTCAAAGAGAAGGGGTATCCTTTGAGAATGCTAAAATCGTTTGCTGATGTATCCACTGGAGGTACGCCTTCTAAGGCAAATCTTGAATATTGGAATGGAGATAAGCCATGGGTATCTGCAGAGGACATGAAAAATAAGTATGTATATGACACTTGCGAGAAGGTCACAGAAGCCGGATATGCTACATGCAAGATTATCCCAGTAGATACCTTGATGTATGTATGTCGAGGTAGTATCGGAGTAATGGCAATCAATAAGATAGAATGTGCAACCAATCAGTCTATATGTAGAGCAAAGTGCCACGATAACGTATGTAACGTAGAGTTTCTTTATCATGCTTTAATGTATCAAAAAGACAACATTAAGAAAATGGGGACTGGCACATCATTCAAATCATTGAATCAAACTTCATTCTCTGAATTGAAAATAGAATTGCCCCCTTACAATGAACAGATGAAGTTTGTAAGCATTGCTCAACAGGCCGATAAATCAGAATTTGTTGGTTGCAAATCGCAATTTATCGAGATGTTTGGTAATCCTGTTACGAATACAAAAGGTTGGAAGACTGCTAAGATTAAAGATGTCGCCCCGGAAATGCCTTCTAAAGAGCAACTATCTGGCAAAATCTGGCTATTGAATCTTGATATGATAGAATCAAATACTGGTAGGATAATAGAGAAGGTCTATGAAGATGTTGAGAATGCTTTATCTGTTCAATCCTTTGATGAAGGGAATGTACTATTCTCAAAATTAAGGCCTTATTTAAACAAGGTTGTGATACCAGATGAGCCTGGAATGGCAACGACAGAACTGGTTCCATTACGTCCAGAGCCTAGTAAATTGCATAAAGTATTTTTGAGTCATCTGTTGCGGGGTAATCAGTTCGTTAATTATGCAAATGATATAGCTGGAGGTACTAAAATGCCACGAATGCCGCTCACTGAGTTAAGAAACTTTGATTGTATCTTACCGCCAATGGACAAACAACTTGAATTCGTTTTCATAGCAGAACAGGTCGATAAATCAGAATATTACAATTAGAAACAAAAATATAATAACATATGGCATACTTTAACGAAGAAAATACAGTTGAGCAAATGCTCATTAATGCAGCAGGACAATGCGGTTGGATATATGTGGAACCGCAGTTTGTTCCGAGACTTCCTGATGAAGTTCTTGTTGTAGAATGGCTCATGGAGGCACTGCTGGCATTGAATCCTATTACTCCTGAACAAGCAGAACAGGTTATATATAAGCTTCGAGCTTGTATTACAAGTGGCGGAGCTTCTGATGAACTAATCACAGCTAATGATAAGTTCCGCAAGTTACTATTTGAAGAAAACTCATACCCATTTGGTGATAATGGCGATAATATCAACATTCGTTTCTTTGCAGGCAAGGATGATGAATATAAGAATCGTTGCATAGTAACTAATCAGTGGGAGTATCCGAGAAAGAGTAAGGAGGGAGGCAAGCGTTTAGACCTTGTATATGTCATCAATGGTATACCTATGGTTATCGGTGAAGCAAAGACTCCTGTTAAGGCATCTGTAACATGGGCTGATGGTGCTACTGATATTATGCATTACCAGAAGAGTATCCCTGAAATGTTTGTTCCGAATATTCTAACCTTTGCAAGTGAAGGTAGAGAACTTCAATATGCTGGTATTGGATGCCCTATTGACAAATGGGGCCCATGGTTTGCCGATGAGGAACGTAAGCATGGTACATTGGAGGATGTTGAGCATAACTATGTATCATTGATGACTCCTGAAAGACTATTGGATATATATCGTTTCTATTCTGTTTTCACAGGAACCTCAGGAGGCAGAAAAATTAAAATTGTATGTCGTTACCAACAATATTGGGGTGGCGAAGCTATTGTTCAACGTGTTCTGTCAACATATATAAATGGCTCTGGCCCTCGTAAAGGTTTGATTTGGCATTTCCAAGGTTCTGGTAAGTCGTGGTTGATGGTATTTGCGGCTCAAAAACTTCGTCGTCAGGAAGTGCTAAAAGCGCCAACAGTAGTGATTGTGGACGATAGAATTGATTTGGAAGACCAGATTACTGGTGATTTCACTCGTGCAGAGATACCTAACATTGATAGTATATCATCAAAACAAGAACTGGAGGAAAAGATCCATCAAAGAAAGATCTTGATAACCACCATCTTTAAGTTTGGTGATTTGAATGATGGCGAGGTAATTGATGAACGTGATAATATCATCCTCTTGATGGACGAAGCTCATAGAACACAAGAAGGAGACCTCGGTAAAAAGATGCGCACAGCACTGCCAAATGCATTCTTCTTTGGATTAACTGGTACACCTATTAACCGTAATGACCATAATACATTTGCATGTTTTGGTGCCGAGGAGGATAAATATGGATACATATCAAAATATACATTCCAAAATTCAGTAGCAGATGGGGCAACTCTTGAACTTAATTTCAAGACCGTTCCAGTCGAGATGCACTTGGACGATGCTAAATTGCAAAAGGAGTTTGACGAACTTACCGACCAGATTAGCGAAGAAGACAAGAATGAATTGGTAAGAAGAACAAGTGTTGATGCATTCTTTACTGCAGAAAAAAGAATCAATGACGTTTGTAAGTATATTGTCTCTCATTTCAGAGAGTATGTGGAACCAACAGGCATGAAAGCTCAGGTTGTTGTTTACAATAGAGAATGTTGCGTCAAATATAAAAAGGCTTTGGATGCTCTTCTTGGCACAGATGACCAAACAACAATTATAATGCATACTGCTGGAGATAAAGCAGATGAATATAAGGCATATAAGCGTAGTCGCGATGAGGAAAAGAAGTTGCTTGATCAGTTCAGAGACCCATTGTCTCCGCTAAAATTTGTGATCGTAACAAGCAAACTACTAACAGGTTTTGACGCACCTATACTCCAGTGTATGTATTTGGACAAACCAATGAAGAATCATACTTTGTTGCAGGCTATTTGCAGAACCAATCGTACCTACAATGAGAATAAGAAATGTGGATTGATTGTTGATTTTGTTGGTGTATTTGAGGATGTTGCAAAGAGTCTTGCTTTTGATGAAGAGACAGTTAAGACCATTGTTCAGAATATCGATGAAATCAAAAGTCTTATACCTACATTCATGCAACAATGTATTGAGTTCTTCCCTGGCGTTGATAGAACTATTGGTGGATGGGAGGGGCTTACTGCTGCTCAACAATGCTTGAAAGATGATGGTGTGAAGACAAACTTTGGCCGCCACTTTGCCCGTCTCAATAAAGCGTGGGAGATAGTTTCTCCCGATGCTTGTTTGGCCGAATACCAAAATGATTATACTTGGTTGGCTCAAGTGTATCAAAGTGTGCGTCCTGTAAGTGGTGGTAATCTTATCTGGACTTTGCTTGGAGCTAAGACCATAGAGATTATACATCGCAACATTGAAACTATTGACATTGGTACTCCACTAGAGGATTTGGTAGTTGATGCCGATGTGATAGATGCAGTCCTTGAAGATGAAAAAGCACGTGAGAAGAAGATTGTTGAAGTAGAGAAAATACTTCGATTGAGATTGGGCGAGCACAAAGGTGATCCTAACTTCAAGAAATTTGCAGAGAAATTGGATGAACTCCGAGAACGAATGGAACAAAACCTGATCAGCAGTATTGATTTCTTGAAACAACTTCTTGCATTAGCAAAAGACTTGCTTGAAGAAGAAAAGAAAAAGGATGAACCTCAGGATAAACGTGCTCAAGCTCGTGCCGCCTTAACAGACCTTTTCCAAAGTATAAAGACCGAAGACACACCTATTATCGTTGAACAAGTTGTAAATGATATAGATAATGAAGTGGTTAACATTGTACGTCAATTTAATGATGCTTTCCAAAGTGTAACAGCCCGCAGAGAAATCAAAAAGAAACTACGTGCTATCCTCTGGGTTAAGTATCAGATAAAAGACAATGATGTATTTGAACGTGCATACCAATATATTGAGATGTACTATTAGTGTTTTGTTCAATCTGTTGTACAATGGCACAATATAAGCAATCTGAAATCACAAATGTATTTTGGGCATCGAACGATGGCTTCAAAGGTGGGCGTGACCCATTGGGAATCCAGAATAGTTCAATTGCAACCTATAGCAAATTGTTACCTGGGCTCACCAATCTAACCCGTCACATCCGCTATTACAGCCTTTATTGTTGGCTACTTAGTGAATATGACAAACTTGAAGTTGCTGGTCAAATATCTCTGCATCAATATAATTTTATACGTCGTGCAGAGTTGGCAATGGCACTAATTATGAAGGAACAGAATGTTGGTTCTGTGGTTGGAGCTTTGTTTGTTTCACAAGGTAGATATAAGCAAATAGAGGATGGTATTTATGATATTGCAGATGGTGCTGATTATGAATCTAAAGATAAGTACTGGACATTCAAGAGTGGAGCTTTTGGCCAGTACTATCTTGGTTCTCTTATTTATTATGAACTTGTAAAAATTGAAGAAGGCAGATTTTATCTTCGTAACAAAGGAAAAGAGTTAGCTGATGCTGTCAGAAATAGTATTGATGAAAACATCCGGAAATTATTTCTTAAATGTATTCTGGATGGAAGTCTTAAAGAAGAAGCAATAGAAGACTTACAATCTTTAGCAATACATCGCATAATTGTAGGCTCTGAGGAATGGCTGTTCTTAAATAATTTGCTTACGAAAAGTGACGAGGACTCTTCCTTGCGAAGAGAAACAATCTATTTGCTCCTAAATGATATTTCAAATGGTGTAGAGATTCAGGAGTTCGTAAAGAATCGTTTTTTGCATATAACTGAAGACGGTAATTTACAGGCCGCATTTGGGTGGTATTTCTATTATTTATGTGAAGGTTTGCATTATAGTATTGACTTGCTCTTTTGTTTAATACTCTACAAAACTCATGAATTACACAATCCTCCAATAGCACTACTTTCTCAAGATATTAAACAATCTTTATTGTCGGTTATAGAGAAAGAGATGAATTATAACTCTCTTGACGAATGGAGGAAAAATGTGAGTGATAATATAAATATAATCTATGATGAATTAAGGGATTACGTCAGTAAACAAGATTATATTTCTGCAGCAGCACATGCAATAAGACTCATGTTGAGACTTTATACTGAATTTGAGAATAACACAAAAGATATAGAGGAGTTTGAAGGGGAAAATGACTTGAAACGTCAGCGAGGTATACTCAGTGAAGGGTTAAGATCTTATGTGGAGCGTTATCTGTCATTCTCTATATCCGGTTTTATAGAATCTCTGATAGTGCAAATAATGCAGGAGCATACTGTGGTCGCCATTGCTAAAATGGGAAAGAATAATTCAGACCTAAGAAAGTTTATTCTTGAGGATGGACGGATTGTTTTAATAGAGCAGCGGTATCCAGTTGAAACATCGCCACGTATTGATTCTCTATTTAATTTTTTACAAGACATGGGTTATCTTGATGAAGATAATACACTAACTGAGATAGCATCACAATTCATTGAGAATTATGGAAAAGAATGAGCATGCAATATTATTGGATATTCCTAGCGGCGGCAAAAATGGCAAATATCATTCAGCTGTATTGACTACTTATGCCATAGATTTGATACATTTCGATAATCAATTATTGAACATGCTTCATCGTAAGCAAGTATGTAGCATAAATGTGTTTGCCGATACCAATCAAATGGATAAATCTATGGAATATGTATCTCCTATTTATATGAGACATATTGGTAAGGAGTACTCCATTACATCTATAAGTGCTGTCGGAGCTTTTCATCCTAAGATTAATTTCTTTGTAGGAGATGACGCTGTATTGGTTGTGTTTGGTACTGGTAATCTAACAGTTACAGGACATGGAAAAAATCATGAGGCATTTACAGGTTTTATGATAGATGAGACTGATACGACGCATCGTCCTCTCATTGAAGAATGTTGGCAGTATCTCTGCCGATTTACAAAGCAATGTAACGACTATGATCATAATAGAATTCTTCGTGAGATTCCTGAAAATTGTACATTTTTAGATTCCTCTTTCAATATTGTGCCTCATAGTATGTGCAAGGTACAAGAAGGGTTAAATGCTGCTTTACTGTATAATGATTCTCAGTCTGGGATTTTACAACAAATTTCAAATTTAGTGCCATTAAATGAGGTGCAGACTATAACACTTCTCAGTCCATATTTTGATGAATGTGGAGAATCATTGATTACATTATCCCAACTTTGTCCGAACTCAACGGTGAATGTTTTGATTCACCAAGATTGTGCTTTGCCACCAAGCGGAATGCTTCCAAATAGTAGTATTCATTTTTATGATTTCAGCGAAACAAAAAGGGGTGAAATAGCTTTTAAAACATATGAACGTCAATTGCATGCAAAGGTTTTGCACTTTAAGACTAATGATGCTGAATATTGTATGGTTGGCAGTGCAAATGCAACATTAGCCGGACTTGGAACAATAACTCACAGAGGCATAAATGAAGAGTTTGGAGTCTTGTATCATTCGACAAAGCAAGATTTTCTATCTACACTTGGTCTGAAAACCAAGAAAAGAATAGATGTGCCAACTAATAGATCCAAACATTCTAATGAAGCTCCTTCTGAAACTGGAAGACGATTAAGACTATTATCCGCTTATTACGAATCAGGTAAATTAAATGTCTATAGCAATGAGGAGATTCCTGATGGAGTACTACTGTCTATCGACAATGGAATTGAGACTCTTGTAAGTGAACTTAAACATGATAAAGGCAATAGATATAGTACTGATATAAAGTTAGCAAAAACTCAATATACATGTTATTTAGTGGATAAAGACAAGAAATCTATATCTAATAAGCTGTTCGTCAATTGGACTGAGTTCTTAGCCACAACAAATCCGTCGAAAATGAGTCGTAATCTTAATAGATTCATTTCTCGTATTGAGAATGAAGGATATGATGGTATGGAGGTTGCTGATATGCTATCTGATGTAATGTGGGACTTAGTTAATGATGCTGGTGAAAAAGTTTCTCCAAAGATTAAAGTTTCATCAGAAGATAAAAGGCAATCTGATTTATCTTTGCCCGAAATAAAATACAATTCGGAATATGACAATGACGATGCAAAGAGTAGCAGGATTTTCCAAATAGATCGTACATCAAGACTGATTGAATGTATTGAGGAGAGTATTAGAAAAAAGATTCGTTCGATAGATGATGCGATCATTGATGAAGAGGAAGAAGGCTCGGCAGAAACAAGCAATAATAGAGAAATAGAAGAACAGGAGGATATCTTCCTCAGCAAGCAACTGTTAAAAGGTTATGGTGAATTATCAACATCTTTGTTAATGAAATATCAGAAGATGATAAGTAAGCGATACGAGCAGGTAAAAGCTACAGGTGATGGCGTTATAACTAGAGATGACTTAAACTTCTTTTCTCTGTCTATGTTTGCTGCAATGGAGATATGTTATCTTAATAAATTTCGTTATAAATTTGACCAAATACCCTATTCATCAAGAAACTTTTCTCAGAAACAGTTTTATGATAGTTTGGAAAGGAGCATAAGTAACGTTGGTCTTGACTCATTGGAAAAATTTGTAAAGTTTTGCAATACAATGAAACTTCCAGCACAAAGAGATGAGAATTTCAATAAAGTTTCGTCTCGTTCTATGAAATATGCAATATTATATGGGACCTTATTTAATAGACTTTCTCACATTGAAACTATACGCATATTGGGTAAACGCTTGCAAAAAGCAGTAGATAGCCTGGCTGTGCTATTCGGTAAACCTTCGTTTGAAACTCTGACAAAAGAGCTTGAACCTTTATCAGAAAGGTATGACTATGTATTTCGCATGAATCATGTTGAAAATATGATTAGAAGTCTTAGCTGATAATTTCGTTCGTTGGAACGAACAAACTACTATTAAATAAGGGAAAGAAAAAACATGGGCAATGATTTTTCCTTGTGTATAGCAAAAAGTTGTGCTTGTTTTCATTTGTTTGTCAAAAAACACATATCTTTGCCATTGATAGCCTCAGATGGCGTGGTTTGTTTGGCTAAAAATCATTCTTTGAAATATAATTGATTGATAATCAAATGAGACACAACTCTTTAACGAGGAAGAGTATTAATTTATAAATGACCGAACATATAAAATTCCCGATAACTTGTGATAAAGTTATCGGGAATTTTTTATTGATGAACATCGTTTTTGGTATTTCTATTTTCTAACTCGTCTCAGAATATTCTGCATTTCGTAGACTATTTCGGGGTGTTGGTCCGCAAGGTTTTCCTTTTCATATTCTCTAACTCTCATGTCATAAAGTTGAGGAGTTTTCAAATTTCCAGTCTCTACTTTTGGGCCCCAGGTAATCATGGCAGGTCCATCGTTTGGTTCAATATATTTCCAATTTTTGGTACGTACAGACATGGTTGAAGATTCTTCTATAATCCATGGGCGATCCGTTTGATCCTTTCCGAGCCATGTGTTTAAGCGGTTCTGGCTATCTGGCGCACTTCCTTTTGGTAATTTTGCGTTGATTAGAGCAGCCATTGATGCAAACCAGTCGATTTGTGATACTAAGGCGTCGGAAATTTGCGAACTGGGGATTTCTTTCGGCCAACTGACAATTGCAGGTACCGCCGTTCCTCCTTCAAATGCGCTGTATTTATTACCACGAAAAGGACCTGCAGGACTATGTCCGTTAAGCAATTCCTCAGCATGGTCATCATAACCGTCGTCAACTACCGGACCATTGTCACTAGAGAGGATAATTAATGTGTTTTCTCGTAATCCCCGTTCTTCAAGAGCTGCTATTATTTGTCCCACTGTCCAGTCAAACTGGGCAATAGCATCACCACGTACTCCCATTTTATTCTTACCTCTAAAACGTTCATGCGGAAAACGTGGTACATGTACGTCGTTTGTAGCAAAATACAAGAAAAAAGGCTGGTTTTTGTACTTGTCGATAAAATCAATAGCATGTGCGGTGATGGAGTCGGCTATATTTTCATCTTTCCATAATGCTTTGCCACCACCTTTCATGTATCCTATGCGACCAATTCCGTTGACAATAGCCATGTCGTGCCCATGACTATGTTTCATATTGTACAACAGTTCCGGATGGTCTTTCCCTAATGGTTCGCCAGGGAATGGCTTTTGATAACTAACCTCAATAGGAGCAGAAGGGTCGTAGTTGGCTACTTTACCGTTTTCAATAAACACGCATGGTACGCGATCCGCTGTGGCTGCCATAATATAGGAATAATCAAATCCCAAGTCTCCCAGTGCTGTAGGTAGTGGAGCATTCCAGTCTTGCATGCCCGATTTGTCACCCAATCCTAAATGCCATTTGCCGATAGCGCCGGTGATATATCCGGAATTCTTAAAAACATCTGCCAGCGTGTAAGTTTCAGGTCGGATAATCATACCAGCATTACCTGCTGCCACACCGGTTCCCGGTACACGCCACGCATATTTTCCAGTGAGCATGGAGTAACGTGAAGGAGTACTTGTTGCCGCAGTGGCGTGCGCATTGGTGAATTGGACACCACTTTCTGCCAATTGGTTTACATGGGGAGTTTGTACGTTTTTGGCTCCATAGCATTCGAGGTCACCATATCCCAGATCATCTGCATAGATAAAAATGACGTTTGGCTGCTTTTGAGGATTTGTTTTGGTTTTGAGCTTTTCGCTTTGTGCCGGACCTGTAACCGCCAATAGGCTTGCAACTGGCGAAAGAAAAGCTAATAATGCATACTGTTTCATGGGTATATTTATTTATAGGTTTTAAGGTAACTTATACCTTTGTGTCTTATTAATAAATACGTATATTTTTAGCCCAGCACTATATCAAACCCAGTTAAAACTAGTTAAAACGCAGAATGTCTCTTATGGTATCGTAATGAAGAAAATAAATAGGTTCAAATTCTTTTTTATGAATTTTAAAGCAAAGTAGATATTACGTTCTACCGCCTTCTCGCTAATGTCAAGTTGTTCTGCTATTTCTTTGTTTGTCATTTGTTGTTTCCTGCTCATGATAAAAACCTCTTGTTGTCGTGGTGGAAGTAAAGAAACTAATTTCCATATATATTCCAGTAGATCCTTAACTTCGAGCGTCTCATCAGATATAGCAATTTTCTCAGCAACCTCAAGAGCAGTAATTTTCATCGTTACCTTATTCAGACTTTTGCGGAAGTAATCAAAAATTGTGTTACGAGTCATAATAAAGAGTAATCCGTCTATGTCTTTGTTTTCGTTGATTGATGCACGCGATTCCCATAATTTGATAAAAACCTCTTGTACTGCCTCTTTTATTTCCTCGTCGTCATTCAGATAAATCTCTGAAAATCTGTATACTTTCCGCCAATAATGATCATATACAAAGGTAAATGAGGTTTCGTCTCCTTGTTTTAATTTTGCTAAAACAGATGTTTTCTCCATTACGTGCATAATTATAATTGTTTTGCAAAGATAAGAAAAAAAGGACTGGTTAGCGTTCTAAAGAACTGCTTTCTGATTTTTCGAAAAAAAGTTCAATGCAATGTAGGGATAGACATAAAAGTTTCGTATTTAATATTAGAGACGCTTGTTTTATAATGAAAATGAAAAATGTGAAAAAGATAGATATGAATAAGAAACTATATGAACAAATCAAAGCTTTATTAGCAGACAAACTGGATGAAAAAGAACAAAAGGAACTATTTCATCATCGAGAGTTTGAAGAAAGAATGCACCTGCAATGGAATATGGATCGACAAAAAGAACTTGACGATGAAGTAGGGCGAAAGATGTGGAAAATGGTAAGACAGAAATGTCTGGATTGCCGACAACAGAAAAAGCATGTTTATATACCATATTGGCTATCTGTGGCTGCCGTAGCTCTTGTTCTGCTACTTGGAGCAACTTGGATGTATTTCTCCGGAAAAAAGGTAAATGAGGCGAAAGATGCTTTTGTAGAAGTAGTATCAAAAGAAGGACGTCTATATATGCTGCCTGATAGTTCACGAGTTTGGATGCATCCGGGAAGTTCTATCCGTTATCCGGAGAATTTTGTTCAGAATAGAAAAGTGTGGTTGAAAGGAAATTCCCATTTTGATGTTTATAAACAGGAAGGCAAACATTTTATCGTATACATTGATAGGGCTTTTGTAGAAGTAAAAGGTACTTCTTTTTTAATTAATCAGGAACAGGCAAATATTTCTAAAGTCACTTTGTTTAGTGGTAAAGTCGATTTTACGATAGTAGGTACTGAGCATACTATTGAGATGAAACCTTCGCAAGAATTGACCTTCAACGCGGAGAAGGCAAGCGTGAAAGTGGATGAAATGCAAGGAGTGAAATGGAAAGATGGTAATTATGAATTTACAAATGTTGATTTAAGTTCATGGATTGAGATTGTAGGAAGAATATATAATGTAAAAATATCATTGGAACACGGACAGGCAACCAAGAATCTGTTAAACGGGCGTCTACGTTATAATGAGTCATTGGAAGAAGCTATTGAAAAAATGTGCTTCAGTACAGGGTGGCGATATAGAAAGGAAAATGGAGAATATATCATATTCCGTTAAAGGTATACTATAGTATGTTTGTATAATTTTTTAATGTTAATCTTTTAATTATTTAGTATGGAAGAAAAGCAACAGCATGGCAGGTGGAAGTACCTCATGTGCATTTGGTTTGGAATCTTTTGTTTCCCATTGATTGCAATAGCAGCACAGGGAGTCATAAAGGTGAAAGGGTATTTTAGTGAAGTACAAGCTATCCGTCAGATCGAAAAAAACAGTAATTATGTGTTTTTTTACGATGCAGCGGATTTGGATGAAGTAAAGCGCAAAAACATTGACTGCCAAGGTACGATTGAAAAAGTATTGTCAGTTGTATTTGAAGGGAGTAATGTTAACTATTTAGTCCGGGGAGACGAAGTTGTACTGAAAGTGAATAAACAGAGTGTACAGCAGAAAGGAGAGAAAAGAGTCGTCACAGGTGTGGTTACAGATGCCATAGACGGCGAGCCGTTGGTAGGTGTGAACATTGTTGTGAAAGGTCAGAAAAGTGGAACTATCACGGATTTGAATGGTAGATATTCTATTTCTGTGAGCGGAGACAAAGCCGTACTGGTCTTCTCGTACATCGGTTACCAGAAACGTGAAGCTCCGGTAGAAGATTTAGGGGTGGTTAATGTCACGATGTCCGGAGAACAGCAGACGTTGAACGAGGTCGTTGTTGTAGGTTCCGGAGTACAAAAGAAAGTGAGTGTGACAGGGGCTATTACAAATGTGAAAGGAGATATTTTACGAATGCCGACTTCACAATTAAGTACTTCGTTTGCCGGTAAGCTGGCAGGTGTGATTGCTACCACTAAAACAGGAGAGCCGGGTTCCGGGGCTGATTTTTATATTCGCGGTATTTCTACTTTTGGCGGGCGTACAACACCGCTTATATTATTGGACGATGTAGAAATTTCAGTATCTGATCTGAACTATGTGCCGGCGGAAAATATCGAGAGTTTTTCCATTTTAAAAGATGCTTCTGCAACTGCAATTTATGGTGCACGCGGTGCAAATGGTGTAATGATAATCTCGACAAAGGGAGGTGATTACAATATGAAGACGAAAGTTAATGTTAGTGCGGAGAACTCTTTCAATATCATGTCCGATTTTCCTGAGTTTGTAGATGGTCCCAGATATATGGAACTTTACAATGAAGCTGACCTGTCGAGAAATCCGAATAAATCGAAAGATCAATTATTGTATTCGGACAGACGGATCCAGTTGACCCGTGATGGGGTAAATCCTTATGTATATCCGAATGTGGATTGGCAGGATGTCATTTTCAAAAAGATGACAATGACGCAGCGTGCCAATATCAATGTATCGGGAGGAGGTACAAAAGTGAAGTATTATATGAGCTTGAATGTCAGCCACGATAGTGGTTTGCTGAATACGGAGAAAGCTTATTCGTGGAACAATAATATTAATATCATGAATTATACGTTCCAGAATAATATCTCCTATAAGTTGACCCCCACAACGACAATCAGGATGAATATGAATGCTCAGATCCGTCAGAACAAAGGGCCTAATATCAATAGTGCTGATTTGTTTAAAATGATTCTGACGACTACTCCGGTAACTTTCCCTGCAACTTATCCTGCGCAACCGGGTGATACGTATATCCGCTATGGATCTGATTATCAGAGTTCGGACTATCTCTATCCTAATCCTTATGCGCAGATGATGACTTCTTATAAGGAGCAGAATGCGAATACATTGAATACAGTCATTAAAGTGGAGCAGGATTTTGGGTTTGTAACAAAAGGATTGAAGGCAAATATCTGGGTAAACTTTAAAAACTGGTCCAGCAGTTCCTACAATCGTTCCATTACTCCTTATCTTTTCAGAGCTGTGGGATACAGTGAAGATAGTCCGTTGGAATATGACTTGGAACGTATTCAGGAAGGTGCAGACTATATAGCACAGTCGGATATTGCCAGAAGTTCGGATCAGACATTTGAATTTCAGGGAAATATCAGTTATAATCGTCAATTTGGTTTGCACAATGTCGGAGGTATGTTGATGTACCGGCAAAGGGAATACAGAAGTGATGTGCTTCCTAATCGTAATCAAGGAGTCTCAGGACGTTTCACATATGATTACGGACAACGTTATCTGGCTGAAATCAACTTCGGTTATAACGGTACGGAACGTCTTGCCAAGAAGAAGCGTTTCGGTTTCTTCCCGGCAATGTCTTTAGGATGGGTTATCAGTAATGAGAAGTTCTTTGAACCTTTGAAAAATGCGGTGAATAACCTGAAAGTGAGAGCCTCTTATGGATTGGTAGGTAGCGATGATCTGGCACAAGCGGGCGGAAGCTATTATTTATATATTGATAAGCTGACGGATAATAAATTGGATCAGATAAAGTGGACATTTGGAGAAAGTATGAATCACACATTGGGAGGTCCGGAGATTGCCTATTATGCAAATCTGGATGCTGTGTGGGAAAAAGCGAAGAAATTTGATATTGGCGTAGATATGACTTTGTTTGACCACTGGAATATAACAATAGACTATTTCTATGACAAACGTTACGATATATTTATGGAACGTCAGTCTTGGCCTAATTCTTTGGGTTATGGTAAAGCAAAACCTTGGGGAAATGTCGGTAAAATGGATAATAAGGGTGTGGAGTTCAGCCTTAATTATCATAAGAATTTCTCTAAAGATTTGGGGGCTAGTTTTCAGGCTAACCTGACATATAATAAAAATAAGTTGGTTTATAAAGACGAACCGGATTATCCTACTATTTGGAAGTCGGAAACAGGAAAACCATATTCCAGATTGACCGGATATATTTCGGAAGGACTGTTCCAGAGCCAGAAGGAGATAGACAACAGCCCGGAACAGATGGTAGGAAATAGCACTCCGAAGGTCGGTGATATCAAATACCGTGATTTGAATGGTGATGGAAAAATAACGGAAGACGACCAATGTATGATTTCCAAGTACGGTTCTGTTCCACGTTTGCAATATGGTTTCGGTGGTACCGTTAATTATAAAAAATTCGACTTTGGTATTTTCTTCAGTGGTTCTGCATTGCGTTCCATTCTGATCAATGGTTTGGACCCCTTCCTTGAAGGGAATCGTATACCGAATAAGAATGTGTTGAAATTTATTGCAGATAATCACTGGTCGGTAGATAATCCGAATCCGAATGCCGAATATCCGCGTTTGGGATTGACGACCGGTGATATAGGTAATAATACGGTCAACAGTACTTATTGGTTGCGTAATGGTTCTTTCCTGCGTCTGAAGAATTTGGAAATCGGTTATAAAATTCCGTATGGGCGTATTTATGTCAGTGGTGCGAATCTGCTTCGTTTCAGCCCGTTTGATTTGTGGGATCCGGAATTGAGCAGTTGGAATAGCTATCCGTTGCAACGTACGGTCAATGTAGGTTTACAACTTAATTTCTAATAATCTAAATCATAGAAGATATGAATATTTTGAAAAATATAGTTCGAGTGGGTCTGATTGTGACTGCTCTTTCATTTAATTTAGTTTCTTGTGATTATCTGGATGTAGTTCCGCCTGAACAAGCAGGGCTACAGGATGCTACAAAGACCCGGAGAAGTACTTTAGGATTTCTGTTTACTTGTTATGCAGGACTTCAGGAAGATGATTCTCCTATTGGTCACACAAGTGCTCTCAATGGTTCCACAGATGAGTTTGCACTGCCGATAGAATGGCGGAATGATAGTGGAGCTTTTTGGGATGATTATGCATATAATTTAGTCTCGGCAGCCAATCCGGATGGACTTTGGAATAATTATTATAAGTATATTGGTCAATGCTATCTTTTTTTACGTCAGGTCGAAAATAATCCCGGTGAAACCTTATTGCAGGAATGGTTACCGGGTGAAAAAGAACAGTGGTTGGCCGAAGCTCATTTTTTAATTGCTTATTATCATTTTGCATTACTGAGAAAATACGGTCCTATACCTGTTATTACGGAATATGTACCTCAGAGTACTCCCTCTTCCGAGTTTGGTGGAAGATGTCATTATGATTATTGTGTTAACTGGATTGCATATCAACTTGATCTGGCAGCACAGAATTTGCCGCCGACCCGTGAGGGAACAGAATGGGGACGTGCTACTTCTACGATGGCTAAAGCTTTGAAAGCTCGTGTACTGATGTATGCTGCTTCTCCTCTTTGGAATGGTCAATTCCCTTTTTCTTCATGGAAGAATAAAGTGAATACTCCCGGGGATAAAGATTTTTTTGTAGGTGATGATGCTAAATATAAAGAATCTATCGGACGGGATGATTATGGCATTGAACTGGTAAGCAGCAGTTATAATGAGAAAAAATGGGAAAGAGCGATGGAGGCCTGTCAGAAGGCGTTGGATTTTGCGCTTAATGAGGGTGGATGCCGTCTTTATGGAACGGAAGCTTCTGATATGACATTGTATCAGACAGAACTGGGAAATAATGATAAGTGGTTACCTTATGTGCCGGGAAAGGAGGATAATAATATCCAGGAGAACAGAGAGTTCAAAGAAAGAGTGATGATGCTTCGTTATATGGTTGCTTCCCGCTATCCGCATAATAAGGAATTAATTTGGGGGCTAACCGGTAAGAATATTAATTCAAGAATACAGGGACGTATACCGGCGCATATATTCCAAACAGGCAATAAGACTTCTTGGGCAGGGGGATTTTCAGCTATTTCTCCGACGCTATATACCATTGAACATTTCTATACGGAAGATGGTGTGTTGCCTGAAGAGGCCGCTTCAACAGGCGATTTTGCTTCAAGAGCAGAATGGTTCCAAAAAGCAGGAATAGCAGGAAACAACAGAGAGGATATTATTAAACTTTGTGTGAACCGTGAACCGCGTTTTTACGCATGGATGGCGTTCGATGGTGGTGATTACGGTTCAAAGTTGTTGAAGGCCAGCAGTGGTGATGCAGGTTCGCCATGCGTTTTGAACATGAAGACTGCTGCAGGACATGGATACGACCTTACCAGAAGTCCGCGTAACTATAATGTTACAGGATTTATGACCCAGAAATATGTAAATCCGACAGCTCAATTTGTATTCGATGGTGGAGCTTTCCAGGCTGGAGATACCAAACCGATACCTCTTATACGTTTGGCAGAATTGTATCTGAATCTGGCGGAATGTCAGGCGAACGTAGGTGGTGCCAATCTGGCAAATGCTTTAGCCAACTTGAAGGAGGTTCGTGACCGTGCCGGTGTTCCCACGACTACGACTGTACCGGAACAGAGTAAATTAATTGAAATGATTCATAATGAGCGATTTATTGAGTTCTGGAATGAAGGCCATCGTTATCATGATGTGCGTCGTTGGGCGGAAGGTCAGAAATACTTTGGTGCTAAACGTGAGGGGTTGAACGCAATGGTGAAAGATGTACCGTTTGAAAAATTTAATGTAAGGACTACCATTGACCAGCCTTTCAGATGGAATGACCGTTTATATCTGGCTCCTATTCAGAATGCCGAAGTGTATAAAAACCCGCAAATGGTTCAGGCATACGGTTACTAATTGTATTATGAATTTAAAAAGCAAATTTATGAAGAAAAGTTTATTTATACCATTATTATGCGGATTGTCATTTGTCTATACGGCATGCGATGAATATGATGATACATATCCGAAAGAATATCATAAGATCTTGTCTTTGAAGCAAACCGGAGAAGAAAGTAAAATTCTTTATAATACCGGTCAGGATGCTTCTTTTGATATAACAATCATGAAGACCGGATGTGATCCGTCATTAACGGCTCAGGCTCAATTGACCGTATTGTCGGATGAAGCATTGAAGGAATACAATGAAAATTATACTATTTTGCCTTCAAATACCTATTCTATAGATGGCAGCGAGTTGATTTTTCAGTCCGATGAGAGATATAAAATGTCCAAAGTGGTGATGAAAACGAGTGCAATTCAAGCCTTGGTAGAACTTCCGGAAAATGCTGATAAGACTTTTGTATTGCCCATTTCACTGGTTAGTGCTACGGATTCTGTAAATTCTATGAATAATCTCTATGTCATGAAGCCTGTGATTACCACTCCGAAGCTGGAATTTAAAGTCTCGGAGGAAGAATGTGTCCAAGGGTTTATAAATAGTTCGGATCCTGTTTTATTCACTATACCTATGGGGTTAGAGATAGACAACCAATGGGATTTCACGGCTAAGGTAGAAGTTGTGAATAACGATGGAAAGGAAGGATACTTGTCTTCTAGCTCAGTAACGCTGGAAAATGACGGTCTGGTAACGTTTGAGCCGGGAAAAGAAGCTTCATTGAAGGTGTCGGTATCGGCAGGAAGCGGTGATGATTTGACAAATCTGGTTGTAGGAGGACGAGTGGCTATTAAAATTACCGAAATAGAAGGAATTAATTTTGATTTTGATAGTCGGGAGTTTAATCTGACAGTGACAGGTAAGGAATATGAGTATAATAACAAAGGGTTGGATGCTTCTATGTTGAGTTTCAATTTCCCCGATTTTGTAGGTAATACAACTGCTGCGAGTTTGTTTGATAAAGATCCTGCAACGTATGTGCAGACTCCATTCCCTAATAGGAACTTTGTTAATACCGGCGGCACTAATCCTTATCTCCAATTGCAACTTCCGGAAGGAGTTACAGATTTTGCTATCTCATGGACACAATGTTTACAAAATGAAGTCTCTTTATTGAGAGGATTTGATGTACTTTGGTCTGTTGATGGTACATTTGAGGATATTCCTAATGCTCGAAAGTCATATAGTGTGGCTGATTTGAGCGCGGCAGGTGCGGTTAACTTGGGAGCTTCTTTCACAACATCAGCTTGCCATTGTGATACCCCGGTTAAGTTTATACGTATAGTACAAACTTGGAATTGTGAAAGTACCACTGATGCAGGTGGAAGGTGGCAATTCCGATTGGCTGAACTTAAACTGTACGGAGTATCCATTAAATAAGATATATATCTGAAAAATAACTTTATCCGTTGGTTGGTTTGAGTATAAAAGGATTCCGGCCAACGGATTTTTTATCAGTTAAATCTAATATTATTTATTATGGTAAATTTCTTGAAGACACACTTTGGTACCATGTTGACAGTGTTATGCGTCCTGTTACTTTTTACTGCTTGCAGTGACGATGAAGAGGTGATAGATCCCTTTCTAAAAACAGACTTGATTGGTGAAACAATCAATTTGGGTTCGGATGCCGTAGAAGCATTTGACGTGAAAGTAATAACGAACCGGAGAGACTGGGAAATTGCTTCTTTAGGAGTTGTTCAATGGTGTAGTTACGAAATCATTCCGGATGGAGAAAATGCTATCATTCGTTTTTCCGTTGCCGAGAATGAGGAAGCCACGCAACGTGAGACAGAATACCGGTTAACGGCACCGGGTTGCCAGCCTTTGAAAATAAAAATTGTTCAATTAGGAACAGAATATGCGATTCTTTTTGATCAGTCCACCCCTAGGAAAGTAACACAGGAGGGTGAAGAATTTTTGTTGACTGTAACTTCTAATGTCGCTAATGAACCTACGATAGAGGCTGATATGGAAGGCTGGGTTGAAATAATAGAACAACCGATAGTGACAAGAACTTTTTCAGACAAGATTTTTAAGGTTACAGTACATAAGAACATCACGTTTCAGAATCGCACGGGGCATATTAAATTTGTCTCAACTGCGTTAAAAGACCCCGTAGTTTTTACTATCATTCAGGAGAAAGCCTCCACTGAAGGTATGGGTGATACGAAATTGAAGGTAAAAAGCGCGGAACTTATAGAAGGCAATGTTTACGGCAATCAGGATGTCAGTAAAACTATTGATGGAGACTATTCGACAAATTATAGTAGTGCCTCACTAGGTTCGCCGGAAGCCAATAGAGGACATTCTATTATCATTGAATATACATTGGAACAGCCCGAAAACATAGGCTATGTTCGTTTGATGCAACGTTCGAACAATGATAAAAATTCTCTTTTTGCCAGTGGAGGTGTTTCGGTTTTGAAAGAAGGCGAAACTACTTGGAATGAGGAAATCGGTTTTGTAGCCGCACAAACGGCGGGAGCGGCTGTTGATATTAGCGTTAATAGCCTTCAAGTGAGTAAAGTGCGTGTACGTATCGATCGGATGACGCCCGGAATTGATAACGTCAATGTGGCTCTGGCCGAGTTTGAGTGTTATCAGTATTCGGATAATACAAATGACATTTTGGAAGCGCAAAAGTTCTTTACGGACGAGACCTATTCGGAATTAAAGGGTACAGTGACTTCAGAAAGCCTTAAGGAGATCAAGACCGCCGTTATTTATCAATTAGCGAAAGAGTTGCTGGAAGGGAAATACGATAAAAAATTTCGTTTTAGTACCTACCATTCTTGCAAGAGTCCTGAAATAGTGGCAGAAGAACTGACTATAGGCTCAAGAAGCATATATGATAATCCGACGGGAATCTATTTTACGCAGGGAGAGCCGGTGCTGGTTTTCGTTATGTACAAAGGAGCAAGCAATACCCCGCTGAGTCTTGCCATTGCCGATTATAGGGAAGGTGGAAAGAAAAGCGTGATCTCCTTGCGGGGAGGTTTGAATGTGATTACTCCGGCAAATTCGGGTAATGGCTATATTCAATATTGGACGAGAGATGATGCCGGAGATACAGATGTCGATATTCATTTTTGTTTCGGTAAACAGATTGGCTATTGGGATGTAAGACGTGGTGATACGGATGCCACTTGGCCGGAAATATTGGAGAGGGCTAAGAGAAGTGCGGTGGATATTCCGAATGCGATGATGGATATTCTGGGACAAAGAGTACACTTGCAGAATACGGTGAATGCCTTTGCCAAATGTGCGCCAAACGCAATTCAGGCAGTAGTCGATATGCACGACCGTATGTTGGATTTTGAATATCTGATGATGGGACTGGTGAAAAACAATGCTGTGCCTGCTAACCGCTTTTTTGGCGTCCGTTCTTGGGGAGGAAGTCCTAACTGGAACGGAGTATGTGCCAATTATCCCAACACGGAAGATGCGATGTTGGTTCCGAAGGTCTTTTATAGAAAGAATAATGTATGGGTTTTCGGACATGAGTTTGGGCATGGCAACCAGGTTGCCCAGATGAAAGGCAATGGTTGGACGGAAGTGACCAATAATCTTTACTGTTCATTTGCTCAGTATATGATGAGAAACGATCCGTTGAGTGAAGGCTATCTGAGACTGGAACATGAATCCTTCAAGCGTCCGGGAGCACGTTCGGCTTTGGCGGGCGGGCGTATAAATGCTTTCTTGAACGAAGCTTTGGTTGCCCATAAATCGTACTTCATGCAAGTGGCAACTATTTCCACCGACAAACCGGGCGTATGGGAATCTGATCCGTTTGTGAAATTAATCCCTTTATGGCAAATGACTATGTATTTTATGGCAGCGGATATAAAACCTGATTTTTGGCCTGATGTGCATTGGGCGGCTATCCATGATAATGACAAGAGTTACTCTCCGGGGCGGAGGTATGTGAATTTCATGAAACGTGCTATTGACGCTTCGGGACTGAATCTTTGCGGATTCTTCGAGGGTATGGGGCTGCTGAAAGTATTTGATAATGTGAAGGTGGATGACTACACGGTTGCTACCATAAATATAACGCAGGAAATGGTAGATGAAGTGAAAGCTTACGGAGAAGGAAAACCATTACCTTCAGGCGGTATGCAATACATCTCGGCCAACAGCGTGGAAGCATTCAAGAGCAAAAGTAACGTAGAAGGAACATTTAATTCCGGGATTACCAAAGGAACTGATTATGTCACGGTAGACCATGCTATATGGAAGAATGTAGTTGCTTTTGAAACATATAAAGGCAAAGAACTGACTGATATTTGTATAGTCGGTACTGGTGACGTTACTAATAAGACAACTCGTGTGGATTATCCTACCGGAGCGACTCGGATTGAGGCCGTAGGTTGGGATGGAAGTCGGACTTTGGTGACCGGCAGTAGATAAAAAAGAGAAAAGCCTTCGATCAATCAGGATAATAACTTAACACATACACTAATCGATCATATGAGCTACTGTTTTAATATTCAAGTAGAGATGCGGAAAAAGCATTCTTACTTGAATATTAAAACAGAGCTCTATTTTTAGAATACAGGCATTTGCCAGATGAACCCTACTGAAACCCGGTTGGTACTGTAATTCTCCTGTCCCAGCACCTTGGCGCGGGAAGTGAAATCGTAGGACCGTCCTACATACGTGACGAAGAAATGCAGGTTGGTTTCCATTGGATAAAACTCGATACCGGCAAGGTATCCCCATGAAGTGCTGTAATTCCCCTTCTCTATTCCTTCGGACGCCTTCGTAACCGAAGCCGTTTCATACATACCTTTCACGAAAGCGTTCCATTTCGGCAGGAACCGGTAATTACATTTGGCAACTACGGACAGATAACCCGCATCGAATGCATTATGTCCGCCCGGACGGCCGACAATGTTCGTGATAATGCCTTTCCGGTCAATATCTTCCTTTGAATACATGAAGTCGACGAACGCGTTCCATTTGCCGAGATTCAGCTCGTTTCCCACTGCATAATAGTACATATTATGACTTTTGGCTTCGTTCATGACGGAAGCCGACCAACGGGTTTTGAATACATTATTGAAATTACCGTTCCAGTTCAGCGTGTAAACCAGCGGCATTTTGCCCGACTTCAAATCGGGGATATTCCCTTCGGCGTCTTCCGTGATTCCGTACGTACTGTCGAAAGAACTGTTGCGGCTGTTCAATATCTGTAAGTTCAGCTGCTGATCGGGCGTGATATTATAACCGACATTCAATCCCGTCATAAAATTGCTCATATAATCAATCATGTCGCAGTATTGGTAGACATCAATCGGGTTCAGGTCGAACTCGAAACCACCGTATGCGGCACATTGTTTTCCGGCAAAAAGACTGAATTGGTCGTTTAACTGAATTCCGATACCGGCGTAGTCGATAGAAGTCGGCAGGTTGTCAATCATGCCGTTGGCATCATTCGAGCGGTTGAGGCGCTGGCGGTAACGGTATGACAGCCAGTTGTTGATATTCCCTTTCGCTTCGATGCGGAGCTGGTGCATATTAAAATCACCTTCCTGAAATCCATCCCGGAAGTGGGCGTCAAAACTACCTTGCATATTCAGGTATAAATTGAACTTATCCGTCTTTTTCTTTACGTTCGTCAGTTCTTCGAACAGGGGAGTATCGGGGGAGAACTTGTCCTTCTTTTCCGCATTTTGCGCATACACTCCTCCTATGCTGCCCGCAAGGAGCAACATAAAAATCAAATTTTTCATAAGTCAGTCCGGTTTTTAGTATTCGTTAAAGTACTGTTGAATTAGCTTCCAGTCCGTGGTCTTGGTAAGAGCGAGCATCAACAATACGCGCGACTTTTGCGGATTCAATTCCTGTGAAGCGACAAACTGATACTTGGCATCATCCACTTCCGCGTCAAGCGTGGTAGGACCTGTCGGGACACGGGAAGAACGAACCACCAGGATACCTTTTCTACGTGCGTCGGTCAGTACCGGGAAGATATTCTTGTGGATATTTCCGTTTCCTACTCCGGCATGGATGATTCCTTTGTATCCGTGTGTCAGTAGCGGAGTCACCATATCTGCCTCGATGTTGGAGTAGCTGTATACGATACCGACTTTAGGCAATGAAGTGAGGTGAGTCACATCAAATACGGATTGAGTGGTATGTTTCTTCAATGTCACCTGGTTATAGAAAACCTGTCCGTTCAGCACATAACCCAGTGCGCCGGAGTTGGGGGCCTGGAAAGTCTGTACGTCGACGGTATTCATTTTCACGGTACTTTCCGCTCCGAGGATCAGGCCGTTCATGGCAACCAGCACACCTTTATCTTTAGATTCCTTGGCGGCGGCAGTGACTACGGCATTGTAAAGATTCAACGGGCCGTCGGCACTTAGCGCGGTAGACGGACGCATGGCACCTACCAGCACGACAGGTTTGTCACTCTTGACAGTCAGGTTCAGGAAGTAAGCAGTTTCTTCCATGGTGTCCGTTCCGTGAGTGATAACGATTCCGTCGATATCCGGACGTTTCAGCAACTCGTTGATTTTCTTGGCAAGTGTCAGCCAGACTTCGTCGTTCATGTCCTGCGAACCGATTCTCACAATCTGCTCGCCTGTCACGTTGGCGATGTCCTTTATTTCGGGCACTGCATCAAGCAATGCGCCGATAGCAACCTGTCCTGCTGTGTAGCTGGTTCCGGTGGCGGAGCTTCCTGTACCCGCAATAGTTCCTCCGGTGGCAAGGATATGAATATTCGGTTTTGCGGCAAAAGCCATTGCAACGGTACATAGTAGTGCGACTACTACCAGACCAAATCTCTTGAATTGTTTCATAACTGAATGATGTTTAGGTTAATAATATATAGTTAGAATATTTGTATAAAGAGCAATCCCAAAGCAATCGCCACGACCGTAGACACCAGTCCGGGCATCATGAACGAATGATTCAACACATATTTACCGATTTTTGTTGTCCCCGTCCGGTCGAAATTTATGGCGGCCACTACGGTAGGGTAGTTCGGAATAAAGAAATATCCGTTTACTGCCGGGAACAGGGCAATCAGCATATAAGGCGAAATGCCCAACGCAATCCCAAGCGGCACCAATGCCCGCACGGTGGCTGCCTGGCTATATAGCAGGATGGACATCACGAACAGGGCGATACCGAACAACCACGGCATCTGACGGACAATTCCCTCAATAGAGAAAGTAAGCTGTGCCATATTCCCCTGAAGAAAAGTATCTCCCATCCAGGCGATACCGAAGATGGCGATCACAGCCTGCATACCGGCATTGAATACCGATCCCTTCGTTGCCTTGATCCCGTCGGTCTTGGTGGCGAGGAGGATGATGGCAGCCGTGCTGAGCATAATCATCTCGATAGCCTCCGGCATGCCGAGCTTCACCGTCGTGCCGTCGATGACGAAGTCCGGTCTCAGGGTGGGGATCGATCCCAGGAGGACAATCGCGACCACCGCCACGAGGAAGAGGATCACGCTGAGGCGAGCCTTGAAGGGGGTCTTCGCATTAGGATCCATCTGGGAGAGGCGGGACGGCTCGATCAGTCCCTCGCTCATACGGCGGAGATACTCGGGATCCTCCTCCAGCTCCTTCCCCTTGTGGAGACAGGTCAGCGCCCCCACAAAGACGCCCACCAGCGTCGCCGGGATACTCACCTTGAGGATGTCGATCAAGCTGATGCCCGCTGGAGCGAGGAGGGCGAGGAGCGCCACCGTAGCCGCCGAAATGGGGCTGGCGGTGATCGCCTGCTGAGAGGCGATCACGGAGATCGAGAGCGGTCGCTCGGGGCGAATCTTTGTCTCCCGCGCCACCTCGGAGATCACCGGTAGGAGGGAGTAGACACCATGGCCGGTACCTGCAAGGAAGGTGAATAGGTAGCAGACGAAGGGACTGTAAATCGTGATCTTGTCCGGATGACGGCGGAGAAACTTCTCTGCCACCTTGACGAGAAAGTCCAGACCTCCTGCTGCCTGCATACAGGAGACCGCAGAGATCACTGCGGCGATCATCAGCATCACGTCGATAGGCGGCGAGGTAGGCATCAGACCAAATCCGAAGACCAGTATCGCCAGTCCTATACCTCCTGTCACACCGAGGCCGATACCACCGAGACGATGGCTACCAGG
>OGRA01000462.1_pt1 | contig 43820 bp, 37 predicted proteins | sample 1553351 | NCBI WGS metagenome assembly OGRA01 (sample SAMEA2580056, study PRJEB22360) | human gut metagenome | biome: human gut; feature: human-associated habitat; material: faeces | place: Denmark | collected 2008/2010
ATCCGTTATCTTTTTCTGCTTCTTTAGCGGTCAATATAAACAGTCCATAACTCAATTTATACATTGCTTTCCTATCCATATTTTTCCTCCTTTACCTTGTCCCTGCATTTCGGGCAAATGCCTTTAAATGAAATCAAAAATTCAATTCCATGAGTGTTATAAATTCATACTATTCTTAATAAGGATTGTATCTCTCTTTTATTCTATTGTCAATATAATAATAGTAATTATTACTACACGAAACATCCGCATCCGATCAGCACGCCGACCCCCACGATCACCATCAACACTGCGGTTCCGTACATCAACCGGTTTGCCCGGCGGATATCCTTCGGCTCGATCTGCCTTTTCACATCGCCAATCGTTGGTTTCTCATATAGCTTTCCAAAATAATATGCATTTCCGGCAAGCTGCAATCCAAGCGCACCCGCACACGCCGATTCCGTCTGTGCGGAGTTCGGACTTGCATGGTTTCGTCGATCCCGCAAATGAATCCGTGCCGCGCCAGCCATATCCATACCCAAAATGCCTGCCGCACCAACCATCAGCCACGCGGAAAGTCGTGCCGGAATGAAATTCACGACATCGTCCACACGCGCCGCACACGTTCCAAAATACCGGTATTTGTCGTTCTTATATCCAAGCATGGAGTCCATCGTATTAATTGCTTTGTACACCCACGCACCGACCGGTCCGAACAAAAACATATAAAAAAGCGGGGCGATCACGCCGTCCGACGTATTTTCAGCGACCGTTTCCACCGCTGCCTTCGCGATGCCTTCCTCAGTGAGCGATGCTGTATCTCTGCCGACGATCATGGATACCGCCGTTCTCGCCTGTTCCACATCCCCGGCTTCAAGTGCCTTGCACACCTTCATACTCTCCCGACGAAGCGAGCAGGCTGCCAGCATCTGGTATGACATCCAGATTGCCACAACCAGATACAACGTATGATGAATCTGGTTGCACCCATATAGGATTCCTGCCGCCACAAGCAGTGACACCGTTATCACGATCACAACTGTAAATGTTCCTGTCACCTGTTTTTTACGGATATCCGCGTCGCGATCTTCCCGTATCCGAAACCGCTTGCGCATCCATGCCTCCACATGGTCGATCAGCCAGCCCATCCCCTGTACCGGGTGCCACAGCCAGTGTGGATCGCCGAATACCAGATCTAGCAGACATGCAATTATAATGATGAATATTCGTTCCTGTAACACGGTCACTTTTCATTTCCTTTCATAGCTGCATTGCATATTTGTATTCCGTACTGTTAGTTACCTGACATACCTCACACGACCTTGCCTTTACATAGTGTCTCTATCACATCTATTTCATAGCATCAGGCACCGTTTTCATACCGTGCGGCAATTTCATTTTCTCATAAGATACAATCTGCATCCCATCCGCTGTCGCTTCTAACCATCCTGCAATTCCCTCGCCCGGCTTCACCTGCCAGTCAAAATAATCCTTGTGTGGCTCTGACAACTGATCCATCAGTGCCATGATCGTACCTCCGTGTGCGACGATAATGATCGTGTCTGACAGGGATGTGTGCGCCGTCTCTATTCTCAATGAAACGTCACATCGTAACCGTTTTTGTTCTTCCCTGCTTTCCGCATCCACAAACACCTTCTCAAATCCCCGCATCACACGGTCTGTAAACTCCGCTTTCGTCTCACCGCCCGGAAACGCCGTCGTACCGCCACTGTCGATGTAGCGCTGGTAATCGGGATTGCCATTTAATTCCGCATAATTCATGTATTCAAATTCACCGAACCGGCACTCTGCAAGCTCCGGGATTTCCACCTTTCCTGCATCCGGGAACAAAATATCCGCCGTCTGCATTGCGCGCAAATACGGGCTGACGTAGACAACCTGATTTTTGTTTTCGTTTTTTTCACTATACTGCTCACATGTGATTTTCCCCGGTGCAATTTCGACTTCGTCATGTACACTATCTGTTGCGGTTCTACGATTCATCGACACCTGTTTCTGCCAGAACTTCTGCATGCCTCGCAGCTCTTCCACACTCTCCGGAAGCAGCCCTTCATCCGTCGTACCGACATACCGATGTTCTTGATTTCCCTGCGTCATGCCATGACGGATTAATACAATTTTTGCTTTCATATCACTTAATCCTCGTTCCGATTCCTGCCGTCACGCGGATAACCTGCTCCGCCTGGCTTGCCAGATAGCAATTCACGCGCCCGTTCTTCTCGCGAAACTCCCGTTCAAATGCATCAATCGGCACAATGCCGCTTCCGACCTCATCGCTGACCAAGACGAGCTTGTCTGCATTTCCGGCAAGAACCGCTTTGTTCATAAGCTGCTTTGCCTCCAGCTCCGGGTCTTTGCCCTGCTGCATTGTCTTCCGCACATATTTATGAAAATTATTGATAATCTGATGTCCTTCTTTGAAATTTGCCTTGGCATACTCGAACTTTCCCTGGTATGCACCGCCGATTATTAAGATCATAGCGTTCCCTCTTTATACTTTTTATATTTCTTTATACCTTTTTATACTTTTTCGATTATTTTATACTTCTTTATACTTTTTCTGCAAGATACATTTTCATATTGCATAAATTTTTTTATTTTTCCCAACCTTTTCCCCTTCTCGTCCGTCTATATATTGAACGGACGGATTGCAAAATTGTTCCGTATCATTTATATTCAATACATGATTATGTGCAACAGACGATTCTATCTGCGCATAACGCGTGTCTTATTAAATATTTACTTAAAGGAGAGACTATCAAAATGAAGAAAAAACTTACAAAGACACTGGCACTTGGACTGTCACTGGCAGCCGCCCTTACACTGACAACCGGTTGTGGCAAGAAAGAAGATACCACGTCGGACACTCCTGCTCCGGCAGTAACAAGCGAAAGCAGTTCCGATAATTCCGGAAGCGAAACAGCAGCCGGTACGATCGACTACACCATCTGTCCATGGGTGTTCAGCCGTGCGCTTTCCGATGAAGAGACATTGGAATTACCTGAGGGTGCCGGTCTGTACGGAATGACATTCCCGGTTACGACGGATACGCTTTTTAACATATCTTACAGCACATCCGGCGTGCCACTTACGGATGCACTGGATGAATCCGCATATTCCGTATCTTTTTATGAGGATAATCACTCCCTTCCCCAGCTGTTTATAGAAGAAGACGATATGAACATTGACGAAGCCCTTGACAAGAATCTCTGGTCACTGTTAAGTACATATTTAGATTACGATGCTTTCGGGGTTTCCGAGGATTCTTACAACGACGTCTACAACTTTTACGACGATCCGAATCCTGCATATATCTATATGGATATGCTGACAACCATGTTTGGTGCCCCAAATTATATCTGTTTCAGCAACGACTATGATGCAGAAAAGTCAGCCAAAGAAAATACCCAGTACTTTGTTGACACGTTCCTGCATCCGGAAAAATCGGATGACCAGTTCTCATCATATCTAATGTACATTGGCTGGCAATTTGAAGATTTTGGAATTGCGGTAGACTTCTTTGACACTTTTCGTTACAGTGAGACAAGCGGATATTACGTATCTCCGGAGAATGAAGTTGGATTTACATACGTTCCAATCCAGAAAGGAACCCTGGAAGACTATTTCTTAGACGCCTTTGATGGTAGCTATGGAACAAACATCGTGAAAGAACTGATGGCAGAGAAAACGGCTTTGTTCGGCGATGTCGAATACCTGACACCTGAGGACAAGATCGTGAACCTTGTCAAGTCTGCCAACAGCACCGCTTCCACAACCGATGCAGAAACAACAAAAAGTACAACAGATTCTTCCAACTATGTGGATGTTGACCGTGATTTCAGTGAAGCTGCAAATGATGTCTATATGGCAATCACCGACTGCTTCAAGCTCGGCGGCGAAGATACACTCGTCTTAAATGGTACAACCAATAAGGGCATATTCAAGACAGGCGATCCTGTCTATGTACAGCTCACAAACGGCAAGGTTGTAGAAGGCACGATCAGCCGCATGGAGCAGCTCCGTCAGGATGTCACGGAATCTACCCTCGGCGAAAGCATTGGTATCATGGTCGATGGACTTAGCTTAAGCGATCGGGATTATGTGACTGGTGGTGTCATCGTTGTTAAATAACATGCACCAAAACGACGGTTCCAATTAACATCCAGAGTTCGCACATCTGCAGGAAATATCCAGCCAGATCGCCGGTGATCCCGCCAAATGTGCGATACGACATGAACCGATAATAGAAAAACGTCAGTATGGCGATGCCTGCGACCACAAGTGCTGCAACCGGCTGTATCACACAGCCTGCGGCAATGCAGGCAATAAGCCATACGAACATGATCACCTTCGAGCGATTATTTACAAGGCGTGCGGTATCTGCCAGCATGCCTTCTTTTTTTGCTTTCTGAAATGTAAGTACCGAAAGTCCGGACAAAGCACGTTCCAGCACAAATCCTGCCGCGAACACGCCCATCAACCGCATTGCGTGTGCCGGCGCACCAGACTGTGTCCCGGATTGTATCTCTCTGTTCAGCGCATGCACAACTTCTGCCATGCATCCAAAATAAATCAGGAAATACAGACAGCCGCGGATAATTGCAAACGCCCCGGTATGTGGGTCTTTCAGAATCTGCAGCTTCTCCTCCTTGGACTTATAAGAAGATTTCGCATCCACGGTATCTAGGAATCCATCCATGTGGATGCCGCCTGTGATCAGGATCGGGAATATCGTAAGAAGCGCCGCTGTGAAGACTTCCGACCACTGCAAGAGAAAACCAAAGAGATACCAGATCGCGAACTCACCCGCGCCAATCACAGCCCCAACCAACGGGAACGCGCACATGCTGTACTGCAAGGCTTTCGGATCCCATTTGAAATGCGGCATTGGTATCTTGGAATATGTCGAAAATGCGATTAAGATTGCTTTCATCATGGTTGCTTATCTCCTCTGATCAATTTACTCGAACTTTTTGTTCTTATTTCTCCTACTTGCTATTGTTCCTACATGGGGATTTTTTGATAATTCTAAACTTTTTACCCAATTTTGACTTACCCATTTCTCTGAAATTGGGGATGTTTTTCATATTCCAATTTTCTCCCCAATGATTTCTCATTTTTCTGCATTATGATTGGGGAATTTTCTTCCATTCACAATTTCTACCCAATTCCTACTCTTAACCTTACTTCCCCATTGGGTGATTTTTCTTGACTATGACCGGAATCCCACAGACAACCTCCGTCACGGTTGCTGCCTCCCGTGCGAGTGCACAGTTGATCTCTGCCAGATTCTTCACATACTCCCGCGTGCTTTCATCGTAGGTCAGACTTCCGCCATCGGAGAACACATCATTTGTGACAATCACCAGTTCCTGCACACGCGTAGATAAATCAATGAGCGCCTGTACGATTTTGTTGCTTACAGGGGACATCGTCTCTGCCATATCGGAGCCTGCATTACTATCCTGTTCCAGATACATCTCATTTGCAAGCAGGTTCGACATACATTCAAGCAGCAGCACATCCTGCCGCTTCGCCACAATATGTTCCACATGCCGGTAACATTCGACCGTATCAAACCCTTTGTCGGCACGCATCGCGCGGTGGCGTTCAATCCGCTGCATCGTCTCCGGATCAATCTCCGTCGTATTCCATTTATACGGATACATCGTCGCAATGTAGAGCAGCCGTCCTTCGCCCTGCAAGGACATGGCGAAGCTTTCTGCATACGATGATTTCCCGCTGGCACTTCCGCCATACACAATATGTAACATCGTCTATTTACCTTTCTTTAGAAGCCCATATCCGCAAGGTCACTGCTTGTAGTCGTCCGATCCGGATCATAAGCTAAACTAATGTGCGAAACTGTCAGACTTTCATCAACCTGAACCTGCAGGTCATATGTAGCAAAATTAATAATGTATTGGATCGTATTTCCTGTCTTCAAATATTCCTCCGGCGTCTTATATTTCTCCAGTTCCTGCAATCCGGTAAACGGTTCTTCGTGAAACGTGATAACGCCAAGGTTACTGTCACATGTGTAATATTTCCGGTTATTTTTCTCCTCCAGTTCTCCATATTTCTTGATCTCATCTATATGAAGATACTCGTATACCTGCTCCAGCGAATCCCCGATCTGAATCGGTCCCTTATAATATGTATCATACTCCGGCTGCGATTTATCTATGCTCATGTGGATTCTTCTGTCATTTTCGCTCTCTTTCGAGACAATATACACGGAAGCTCTGTAGTTTCTATCCCCGTCAATCTCATACGGACACATCAGAACCTGCGCCTTCATATTATCAGCATAGTACACAAAATAATCCCTTGTATCATTCACGCTGTTTGCCATGCCAATATTGTTCTCCATCATAATCGCACTCATTCTGTCACCCTCGGACAGCGTATGCTTCATAAATGTAAACTCATCAAATCCAAACGTAATTTCAATCGAATGCGGTCCCGTATCCTTCGAATTCCAATTTTGTCTTACAAATACAACGCCGAGTACGCCAGCCACAATCAGTACTACACCCGCTATAATTATCCATATCCTTCTATGTTTCATGCGTTCCCCCCTATTCTTCCGGCTTTCCATCCCGGCTGTATGCTTCGATTGACAGATCATCAAACGTTCCCATGTTTTTATAGATGGATAATGTCATATCCAAAAGCGGAAATAACATCATTGCGCCGCTGCCTTCGCCCAGACACATTTTGCCATGAATCACTGCCGGAAGTCCAAGCGCGTCCAGTGCCAGCCTGCCACTCGCTTCCTCCGACACATGCGATGCCAGAAGATAATCTACGATCTCGGCATCCATCCGCATCGCAACGAGCGCCGCCACACAGGTGATCGCACCATCCAGCACGACCGGAATCTGATATTGTCTGGCACCTAAGAATACGCCCACCATCCCGGCGATCTCCAGCCCGCCAAGCTCAGCGAGTAGCTGCTTCGCATCGGTCGTTCCCTGCACACGCGCAAGTGCCTGCGTGATCACCTGCACCTTTCTTGCAAGTCCGGCATTATTGAGTCCGGCGCCGCGCCCGGTCACCGTATCCGCTGGCAGATCAAGCAGTGCCGCAAGCAGGGCAGAGGTCGGAGTTGTATTTCCGATTCCCATCTCACCAACCGCTAATATCTCATAGCCTTTTTCTTTACATTCCCGTACAAGCTCTTTTCCTGCTTCAATTGCGCGGTCGCAGATTTCCATCGACATCGCAGGTTCCTTCGCAAGATTCCCGGTTCCAGCCTGTACCTTCCGGTTTATCATATGTCCCATACCGAATGTCGCATCCGGATATGCTTCTCCCCGCATACCGATATCGACGGCATACACATCCACGCCTGCCATCTGCGCCATATAATTGACACCGGAACAGCCGTGTGCAATATTCTCCGCTACGACCTTTGTCACGCTGGCATCGGTCTGCGTCACGCCCTCTGCCACAACGCCGTGATCTGCGCACAGCGTCAGCAGTGCCCGCCGCTTATAATCACCGGGATTCACTGTCCCGGCGATCGCACAAAGTCTGGCAACCATATCCTCGAACACGCCGAGACTGTCGATTGGCTTCGCGATCGCATCCCATTTTCCCTTTGCCTGTGTATAGATTTTCTGCTGTGTCTCGTTCATAATTTCTTACTTCTCCATATCCCGCAGTTCATACAACAGCGCATTGCAGATTGCCGCGGCAATATTGCTACCGCCCTTCCTGCCTCGTGCCACAATATACGGCACAGGTGTCCGCATGATGAGTTCTTTCGCTTCCACCACATTCACGAAGCCAACCGGCACACCAATAATGCCGCATGGATGCAGCTTTCCTTCGTCGATCAGCTCATACAGACGCACCAGCGCGGTCGGTGCATTTCCAATCGCGAAAATAAGCGGCTTGTCTAACATGCACGCCTTCTCCATACTTGCTACTGCCCGCGTGGAACCTTGTTTCTTCGCAATCTCTGCCACGTCGTCATCGCTCATAAAGCAGTAGACCTCACCACCGTATTTCGCAAGTTCTTTCTTGTTAATGCCGGATTTCGCCATCTGCGTATCCGTGACAATACAGGCTCCATTTTTAATCGCCGTATGGAACTGTTCCACTGCCAGCTCAGAAAATGTCAGATTCTTCAAATAATCAAAATCCGCCGACGTATGGATTGCCCGCTTGATAATCGGTGCCTGAAGCGGATCTAATTCAACATTTCCTAGCTCCTCTGTGATAATCTCGAAGCTTCGTTTTTCAATTTCCTGTGGCAGCACCTGCTGTAACTGTATCTCTTCTAACATAATACCCTCTTACTCTTCTCTTCCCTCATTACTAACCAAAAACTATATTATCTATTTTCATCTATTTTCATTCTCTGTACTATTTAAAAATAGATGATAGAAAAAATTCTCCGCACCCGCGTAATACAGGTGTGGGAATCCGGCGAACGTTCCTTTCTTCTTCACCATACACGGATAGGTCTTCTGCTTGGAAAGGGGCTTCCACGCCAAACAGGCATCGCCACAATCCGTGCTATCCCAGTAGTGAAACTCATGTCCGCGCAAAACCGTATTCACGGCAAATGCATCCGCTTCCTGCGGTGCCAGCTCCACATACCCAAATCGCTGTAGCCGCTCTGTCCGGAATCCTGCACCATCCAAGAAACCGACCATCTCATATACATTTCCCTCTGCATCGGCAAGTGATTTGCCAAGATATAAGAAACCGCCACATTCTGCATGGCACGGCATGCCTGCTTCCAATGCCTGCCAGACAGACGCACGCATCGACTGATTCTCGTACAACTGCTTTGCATAAAGCTCTGGGTAACCGCCGCCAAAGATCAGTGCGTCCACCTCCGACACATGCGCATCTGTCAGCGGAGAAAAGTACACAAGTGTCGCTCCCATATCCTCTAACATGCGCAGATTCTCCCGATAATAAAAGGAAAATGCCGCATCTCTTGCCACGCCAATGCGATAACCGGCTGGGAACTTGCTTTTTTCTGTCTCACCTGTCGCCTTCTGTATCTGCAACATCTCTGCTTGTGCCGCGATCTCCAGAATCCCGTCAATATCAATCGTTTTTCTGGCAGCTTCCGCAACTGTTTCCACCCAGTCTCTCTGCTTCAGCATTTCATCCGGTTGCAGCAGTCCAAGGTGTCTGGATGGTACCGCAAATGATGCATCTTCCGGCAGATATCCAAGCACTGGAATCCCACATTCCGTCTCGATCACATGCTTGATCCGGCTGTAAAACATCGGTGATACACGGTTTAATATCACCCCTACAATCCGGCTGTCCTTCTTATATTCCATAATTCCGCGGATGATCGCCGCAAGCGTGACACTCGCGCCCTTCGCATCCACGATTAGAACGACCGGTGTCTTCGTAACCTTGCTTAATTCATAAGAGCTTGCCATCGTCGTTGTTCCACCAACACCGTCGTAATATCCCATGACGCCTTCCATCACGATCAATTCTGCATCCTTCGTGTCTCGCGCCAGGATGCGTCCAATCGCATCAGCATCCGCAAAGAAGGTATCCAGATTTCCAGTGTCGATTCCGAGCACCGTCCGGTGAAACATCGGATCGATATAATCCGGACCGCATTTATACGCCTGTACCTTTATATTCTGTTTTTTTAATGCTGCCAGCACACCACACGTCACGGTTGTTTTTCCGCTGCCACTCCGCGTCGCTGCGAACATCACACGTGGGGTATTTACCTGGATATTATTCTTGTGTTGCATTGTTTCTCCCCGACTGTAACTGTACATTTTCTATCCTATCGTCGCAATCCACACCGGATTTTGTGCTTGCATCATATGATACGGGCCAGCTTCGCGGCTGCGCGTCACCGCCATCTGTACCATATTAAAATCCACGTTATGCCGCTTCGCTATGTCTGCCAATGTAAGCATTTCTGCCTGCGTCTCCAATGTGACCGCAGTCAGAACAATGCGTGCGTTCGGATTTTTCGCATAGATCTGATCCATGATCTTGAACAGATTTCCGCCATTTCCTCCGATAAATACATGCGTCGGTGCAGGAAGCGTTGGAATCACTTCCGATGCTTCGCCCGCAAGGATCTCCATATTTCCCACATGAAACTTCTCTCGGTTCGCATGCAACAATTCCACAGCTTCTGGCTTTTTCTCAATCGCATATACCGTTCCCTGCTCTGTCAGGAGTGACAACTCAATGGATACTGAACCCGTTCCCGCTCCTACATCGTAAATGACTGGTGCAGGATTGCTTGTCATGCATTGCCCGCTGTTCTGATCATATTTCACCAGTCCTGTGTCTTCCTGAATTCCAAGCTTTGCGATTACAACCATCCGCACTTCTTCCTTCGTCATCGGCACCTTACCCCGGATAAACATTTCATCTTTGATTCCCGGAGCTAAACGCCTTGGCTGCGGATGATCATTTATAAATATCGCAACCGCCAGCTTATCAAATGTTTCCTCACATAGATTTTTGGCATACTTCTTTGTAATTTTCTCATCAGGATATGACAACCGCTCTCCAACGACTACCGCGATTTCTCCCAATCCCACTTCAGTAAGCCGCTTACAGACCTCTGCCACCTGATTTTCACCGCCAAGCAATGTACCAACCTTCGCATGATGCAGCACCTTCGCTGGAATATTTGCAGAGACGCCATGATTGCTGATAAGCTCTGCATCCTCCCATGCCCAGCCAATTTTGTCAAACAAATACTGAACAGACGAGAGTCCCGGAATATAACAAAGCTCATAAATTGTTTTATCTGCCTGTATCTGTTCGGTTGTTCCTGTCGTGTCATCCACCATATTGCAGACTTTCCCCACAGCCTTCCGCAACATCATGGAAAGCTTCTTCGCGCCAGAATAAAAGCCAATATCCCCGGAGAACACTACCGCAATCGTCTCTCCGACATGATTTTGAATCAGTTCTGCAATTTCTTCTGCCTTATACGCATTATAAAATGTCTGCTCCGCGTCGCGCCCATCTTCTTCACAGAGGCTCTTCCAGATCGCAAGCATGCGGGAAGCACCGATACATACGGTCGCCTGCGATAATGCCTGTACCGCTTCCCGCGTCAGGCAATCCGAATTTCCCGGTCCCATACCGATCAAATATACGATTGTGTGTTCATTATTCCCCATTCTTTTGATTCTCCTTTCTGCCCCTTATCATATCAGACAAATATTTTTCTGCCTGTTCAAGTGACATCACCGGTTCTACCTGCTCCTTCGGACGCCCGATCACAACCAGATGCACTCCCGCGGCAAGCGCAGCCTCACATTTTTCATCGTAGCCGCCGTTCTTCCCACTTGCCTTTGTCACAAGGAAATCAGCATTTGCATAGCGCAAAGTTGCCAGATTCATCTCCAGATCAAAAGGGCCCTGCATGCAGATCAGATGCTTGCCGGTAAATCCCAGTTCCGTACATGCCTCTACCACAGACTGCGTTGGAAGCACACGCGCCGTACAGCGCGATTCATAGTCCGGGATCTGCGTATACAAATGTAATTCTTTGCTGCCTGTCGTAATCAGAATGTTTCCGGTCGCGCCTTTCAGATAATCAACCGCCGCCTGTGTATCCTCAACATAGACACTGTCCGATGCTTCACAGGTATGCATCTCTCGCCGCACGCGAATATACGGAACTTCCACCGCCTTACACGCCTGATAGATATTCTGTGTCACGATCACCGCATACGGATGTGTCGCATCCACACAGAGGTCCGCCTGTACTGCCTGCAGGAATTCCTGCATATCTGCCTGCTCCAGCCGACCCACATGCACCTTGAGCGCGGCATCCTCCGGCAGTACCTGTGCACCATACTCCGATGCCACGCAAACATGGACTTCGATAGTCTGCATTTTCTGCTTCTTGTTTAATTGTATCAGATACTCGGCAAGCTGTCGCCCCTCCGTTGTACCGCCAAATATGACTACTTTCATGCGTTATCTCTTCTATATCCGCGCGGTGTCACCATCGCGTCACCAACTTTTCGTGTCTGGGAATTTCCGATAAATACTGTCGTGAACATATCCACCTGCGTCTCCAGTAACTCATCCAATGTCAGAATTCGTTTTTCTTCGCCATCGCGCCCGATATTCCGCGTGATTCCACAGATTGTATCTCCAGATTTTTTCTGTAACAGAATCTGACACGCTTTCTGCAGATAATCATGTCGTTTGTGACTGGACGGATTGTACAGACAGATTGCGAAATCACCCTCAGCGGCTGCCGCAAGACGCCGCTCTATCAGCTCCCACGGTGTCAGCAAATCACTCAGACTGATCACTGTAAAATCATGCCCAAGTGGCGCGCCAAGCAATGCCGCACCGGATAATGCTGCCGTCACGCCCGGAATCACATGTACATCCACCTCCGGAAATTCTGTTGCCAGCTCCAATGTGATTCCTGCCATGCCATATACGCCAGCGTCACCACTACAGACAAGCGCTGTCTTCTTTCCGCCTGCCGCAGTTTCCAGTGCCAGCCGACATCGTTCTACCTCCTGCCTCATACCATTCACCAGATATTCCTTATCCGGGTAATACGGCTTCAGCAAATCAATGTACACCTTATATCCCGCAATCACTTCGCAGGCTTCCACGACGTCGATTGCTTCCTGCGTCATCTTCTGTCTCGCGCCGGGGCCAAGCCCGACAATATATAATTCCTTCTTACTCTCTGCGTTCATGCTTCTCTCCGTTGTTGCTCTATTGCCTTGTTTTTTATGTTTTTCCGGGATCGTATTGCTCTTCACTTTCTTGTTTCAGCTTCCGGTTTTGGGTTTTTTCGTCTGTTTTTCGATTCCCACACCCACCACGTGGGTTTTTTTGCTTGCTTTTCACTCGCTGCACCCAGATTGCTCTTCACTTTCCTGATTTAGCTCCCGGTTTTGGGTTTTTTCGTCTGTTTTTCGGTTCCCACACCCACCACGTGGGTTTTTCTGCTTGCTTTTCACTCGCTACACACATACGCCAGCGCAACCGTCACGCCCCCATACGCTTGCTTACGGAGCAACAGCTCTCCATGCTTTGCCTGCCTGCCTAGCAACCGCTCGCCTTGATTCATACCATGCTCGCTTGCATATTTCACTGCACTGCGCTCACAAACATTATCCACGCCTGTCACGCCTGTCACGAACTCGGATGCGGAAAACGTTCCCGACACCGCCTGCAATTCTTCTGCCGTATATGTCTCAAATGGCACTTTCCGCGTCTCGCAGAATTCAAGCAATCCAGCCTCTTCCTTCTTCAAATCGATGCTTGCCACCGCACATAACGCTTCCATCCGCAAGCCTGCTTTCGCAAATGCATCCTGCACCGCATGCTCGATTTTATCCGAAGATGTTCCCTTCTTACATCCAATTCCTGCTACGATGCAGAGTGGAACAAGCTGCAACGTTTTCTCATCTGGCAGGATATCTCGTGGAGTTACAATAACCTGATACGAACCTATCTTTAATCTCCGAACATCGATTCTATTCCCGCATGCGTTCTTCTCTTCTTCCTGCGAAACCTCTGCTTCATCCACCCACACAGGCTTCGCCCCGGTCGCCAGCACCTCTGCGCTGATTGCCTTCGCCTTCGCCCAGTCCGTCACAACTAAATTATGTTCCCGCGCATAATCATCGATAGAAAACTGTCCTTCCACGTCCGTCGCCGTCGTAATAACCGGTGTTGCCCACATCACATCCGCCAGCATCTGTGTGAGTGCATTTGCCCCGCCGGCATGCCCGCTCACCAACGATATCACGTGTTTGCTGCATTCGTCCATGCACACGATTGCTGGATCTTTGGATTTGTGTGTCAGGTGTTCCGCTACACTCCGTACCGCGATTCCACTTGCTGTTACGAACACGATAGCGTCCACCTGTTCAAAATATTCGTCAACACATGCCTTCACTGTTTCCTTCATTGAAACCTCTGGAAGCGCCTCGCATTTTACCTTCGCAATAATTTCTGCACCGGAAATATTTTCCAGCTTCTTCGCCAATTTTTGCATTGTTGCATACCCACGCACACTGCATGTGATAAGCAGCACGCGGCGGATCCCTGCCGGAAGGGCAATCTCCGTCGCACCGCGGTATTCCGTTGCAAATGCTGCGTCATAGAGCTTTGATTTCTCATAGATACTTCCAAGTGCCGGAGATACGATGATCAGTGCAGTCTTCGTAATTCCCGCAGCTTCCATATCTTCCGGAAGCTTTGCCAGTGTCGTGCGGATGATTTTCTCTTCCGGCCACGTTGCCTTATACACGACAGCAACCGGCGTATCCTCTGCATATCCACCGATCAAAAGCTCCTGCCGTACCTTTCTTGCAAGCCCGGACGACAGATACAACACTAGACTGGCGCGATGTGCCGCCAGACTCCGCAGATTTTCCTTCTCCGGCACAGGAGTTTTCCCTTCCGCTCTTGTCAGAATCAATGTCTGCGTCACATCCGGCAACGTATACTCACACGCCAGCGATGCCGCAGCACCGAACACCGCACTCACCCCCGGGCACACATCATATGCAATTCCATATTCATCCAGCAGATCCATCTGCTCGCGGATTGCCCCATACACCGACGGATCTCCCGTATGCAGGCGCACCGTCCCTTTACCTGCTGCCTCTGCTTCCCGCATCACATCCACAACCGCATCGAGTGTCATATGCGCACTGTTATAGATCTTGCAATCCGCCTTTGCATAGGAAAGCAGCTCTGGATTTACAAGCGAACCCGCATAGATAATCACGTCCGCTTCCTTGATTCGATTCATGCCCCGCACAGTGATCAGATCACACGCACCGGGACCCGCTCCTACAAAATGTACCATTTATTTAACTCTCTTTCCGCATCACTCGTCTGCCCCAGATATCCATACTTCTCCGAAAATACAATAACTCCAAACCGCATCGTATCGCCGACTCTGCCTGCGACATGCTTCTCGATCGCCGCAAGGATACTCTGCATCACCACTTCCCGCAAGCCTTCTCGTTCCAACACATCCAACATCCGATCGGTATTGATACAGTCGTAGATTTCCTGTACCACCTTCGCTTCGGCGCCCGCCATCGCTGCATGCACCGCGAAGATTTCTCCTCGTCCATCTGCCACCTTGGAATGTGTGTTGAAAATTCCTGCCGCCAGCTTCACCAGCTTTCCGATATTTCCAACCAGCAAGAAATCCTTCATGCCATATGAGATTGCAAGGTCAATCGTATCACCGATATAATTGCTTGACTTGACGCTCTTTGTCAGATCAAGTTTCAAATATTCAGACGCATACGCCTGTCCATAGTTTCCCGGTGTGACTAATATTTTCTCTTCGCCGACCGCATGCAACTGCCGGATCTCCGTCTCGATCGTTGCCACAATCGCCTGCTCACTCATCGGCTCTAAGATTCCGCTTGTTCCTAGCACCGACAGTCCGCCCTCGATGCCAAGCTTCGGGTTAAATGTGCGCTTCGCCAGAGCCTCGCCCTCTGGCATCCAAACCGTGATGTGCAATGGCTCACTGACATTTGCTTTCTCGCACACATCTGCCACCGCCGCAAATATCATCTGCCGCGGTACACGATTAATTGCCGCCTGTCCGACTGCCTGTTCCAGGCCTTCTTTCGTGACACGCCCGATGCCGATTCCTCCATCTAATATCAGATACGGAAATGATTCGCTGGTAAATGCGCAGGAGCTGTCTTGGCTTCCATGGCTGTTGCTCCGAATACAGGATTCCACACTTCCATCCAGTTCCGCACTTCCATCTGCCTGCTCACGCACACACTGCTTCACAAACTCCACTGTCACGCACACATCTGTACCATTCGTCACATCCGGATCATCACCACTATCCTTTACTACCTTATAGCTCGCCTTCCGGCTGTCTGATTCAAGCAGATACACCGGAACGGAAACCGTCATCCCCTTTGGTGTACGCAAGGTTACCCCATGGCTTTCTACGCCAAGCAGAAGCTGCATCGCTGCTGCCTGTGCCGCCGCTGCACTGCACGTTCCTGTCGTAATGCCCAGCCGGAGCTTTTTTTGATTTTTGATCACATATTCTTCCATACGCATTTCCAATCTGTAAAATCTTCTTTATTTATACCATTTCATACGGAAATTGTAAATTTATTTCCGTTCCCGCTATGCACCTCTATTTTCAATCCTGGTTTTTCTGCTTACTTTCTTCCTCCTACACCCACCGCATAGGGTTTTCCGGTCTTATATTCTCTTCCGCGCCCACTCTTCGCCACATTTCTCCACCTCTCGCTTCCAATCTGGGTTTTTCTGCTTACTTTCTTCCTCCTACACCCACCGCGTGGGTTTTTCCGGTCTTATATTCTCTTCCGCGCCCACTCCTCGCCACATTTCTCCACCTCGCGCTTCCAATTTGGGTTTTTCTGCTTACTTTCTTACTCCTACACCCACCGCATGGTTTTTTCCGGTCTTATATTCTCTTCCGCGCCCACTCCTCGCCACATTTCTCCACCTCGCGCTTCCAATTTGGGTTTTTCTGCTTACTTTCTTACTCCTACACCCACCGCATGGTTTTTTCCGGTCTTATATTCTCTTCCGCGCCCACTCCTCGCCACATTTCTCCACCTCTCGCTTCCAATTTGGGTTTTTCTGCTTACTTTCTTCCTCTCACGCCCACTGCATGGGTTTTTCCGGTCTTATATTCTCTTCCTCACCCACTCCTCGCCACATTTCTCCACCTCGCGCTTCCAATTTGGGTTTTTCTGCTTACTTTCTTACTCCTACGCCCACCGCGTGGGGTTTTCCGGTCTTATATTCTCTTCCGCGCCCACTTCACTATGCCACATGATTTATTTCCGAAAAAAGAGCAGGACTTTCATCCTGCTCTCATGTGTATGAATTGCACAATTAACTATTTTTCTTTTCTTCTTCGGATCATACCCGTGATACCGACACCTGCTCCAAGCATAAGCGTAATCATAATCGCTATCGGATATGCATCTCCGGTGGAAACTGCTTTATCCGTTTTCTTGTCTGCCTCTGTTGTCTTCGGGGCACCTGCCTGTGTAGTTGCTCCATCCGGCTGTTCCACGAATGTCTGCTGTGTGGTTGCTCCATCCGGCTGTTCCACGGATGTCTGCTGTGTGGTTGCCTGCTCACCTGTCGTCGTCTGCTCTCCTGTTGGGGATGGCGTCGCGCCCTTTGCAACAACCACCTTGGTAGATGGCGACGCATAGTAATTGTTTGTTTCCTTATATCTTACGTAATAATCGCCATCGGAAAGCTGCGTCAGCGTCGTGCCTGTGCAGGCGGTCCAGCTTGTCTGATCAACACTATATTCCATCGTCGTTGCCAGATTGGTAATCTGACCATCATTTTTTCCATCAATTGTTTCTGCCGTCGGTGTCAATCCCGTCGGTGCATTCTGATCTGCCTTTTGGATGGTGAAGTATTCCACAATTTGTCCATGCAAACTATTTTTTCCTTTAATCGTGACACTTGCTGTTCCTGCATTTTTGTTATCTGCATAAGTCAGTGTATAGCTTGTGTTCTCTATCAGTGTCTGTCCGTCATAGATTACTTTCACGGCAGGTTTTTTTTCATTGCCATCATAGACATATGTATCCGGATTGAATTTAACGGTAAGCTGTGAATCGCGAAGCGTGCGATAACGAAGCTCATAATTCGTTGCTATGTTTCCAGCTTTATCCGCAATTGTTACATATTGATCTGTACCCAACGGCGCTTGATAAACGCCAATGGAATATCCCTCCGGCACAAAATCCGTTACTGCATCTAAACCATGTTCATCATGCTTATAGTTACTGATATACGCGTTTGTTCCAACCTTAAACACACAACTTTCCTGCATTGTTAACTTCTCAAAAAAGCACTGTGCGCTTGTCGAATCCGAAACCGTAACGGTCGTTCCACTTTCTAATACTACTCCATCATCTGGCATCCATTGCAAGAACGATGTACTAAAATTCACCTTAGATATAGTTAATGGTGCATTATATCCGGATCCCGTATTTCCATTTGTCAATCGGCAATTCATTGTTCCATTTTTGACCATCAATGAATATGTCACATTCAACTCATTCATCGTCAAATTTCGTCCATTTAAATCGAGAATAATATGTTTGCCCGATTCCACAGGATTATATCCTATCGTAAGCGAGGTATCACTTATATCACTTAACAACCGTATTGTATCTCCATTTTGAGCCGCAACAAATGCCTCTGGCAGTGTTCCATATTGACCCCTTAGATTTTCGTTTAGATCCAATACCTCTGCCACTTCCCCCGCAGCCTTGACCGGCACAACCTTCGTCCCTCCGCTTATCGAAAAAATTGTGGCTGCTGCGATCACAACTGCCATCACCTTCCGCATTAACCTCTCTCTTACTTTCATTTTCTCTCCTCCTACTACCCAGGACTTTCCTGTCCCAAATATTATCCTCTTTACATTTTTTTCATTCTTTTTTTTTACCATACCTTTGGGGGGCGCGTCAACCCTTCTGGGACGAAATGCATTTTTCTGGGACGAAATGTCATTTGGATGCATAGATTCCTATAGGAAATTGTGTTACAATGTTAAAAATTACAATTCAACCATTCATCAGAGAGGAAATGAATATGAAGCTTGCCATCGTGGATGACAATCCGGAAGAATTACAGAAATTATATAAAACCATTATGGATTACAGCTGCACGCATGATGTTGCAATCGCCTGTGACTGCTTCGCGACATCTGCCGCATTTCTTTCCGCCTGCGCACAGATCTCATATTCTTTTGTTATCTTTGATATTTATTTACAGGATACAACCGGAATTGATCTGGCGGCAGAATTCCGCAGGATTGCTCCCCGGACACCTATCGTATTCCTGACCAGCAGTCCGGAACATCGGGCAGATGCATTCCGGGTGCATGCATTTGATTATCTCGAAAAACCCGTAACCGGGGAGATGATCGCCCGGCTGTTCGACGAGCTGGCGATCACGCAGGAAGAAGAGACTGACACACAGGCATTTTCAATCTCGATAGACCGGAAGCAGATTCCGGTTTTATATTCTGACATCCGCTATATCACCTCGGATTCCAACTATCTACAGATTCAGGGGCGCGATGTGTTCCGTTGCCGCATGCCATTTCGCGAAGCCGCATCCATCCTCACACAGGACGAACGGTTTCTGACCATCAACCGGGGGATACTCATCAACCTGGACTATGTGCAGCATATGGAGAACGCTTCCTGCACCATGTGCGACTCCACAACATTTTCGATTCATAGGAAAAATGCAGCCGCCATCACACAGGCTTATATCTCTCACCAGTTTAAGCGGCGCACGAAGGCATTGACGAAAGGAGGACTCTCATGAATTTCTGGAACCTCGTTTACAGAGCCGCCGAATACGGCATTATCCTCCCCGGCATCTTTCTTTGCATCATCCCTGTTGCGGACTGGCTCATCATTCCCCAGAGAAAGCTCTATCCGGTGCTGCTGCCATGCATGGTTGCAGTCTGTTTTGTGTTAGCATGGTTGGACTCTTCCGGCTCCTACTACACAAACATATTCTTCTTCCCTCTGCTCGGCATCTGTCTGATTGCGTATTTTTTGACTGTAAAACTGGAAAAGTTGAAATTACTTTACATGTTTTTATGTGCAACCGCTGCGTTATCCTTCGGCTGCATCATGAACTATTACATCATCGCGCGGATCGATCCGCATTCCAACATACATGACGACTCCGTGCCCGGTCTAATCATACAATATGCGGTCAGTCTCCTCATTATGTCTGTGTTGCTCCGCATGCGGCACAAATACCGATGGCTGTTTGAGAATTTCAACACGACATTATTCTGGAGAATCGCATGGATGATTCCTGCAATCATCTCCTTTTGCAACATCTATATGATTCCGATTGATTATGCCAACATCCGCGTCGGGCGGATCTTCCAGATTGCAATGGTGATCGAAGGTGTGCTGTTCCTGTTCTTCATGCTGTTCCAGTCCCTGTTGTACATCATCGCCGTCACGACCTCCCGGAAGATCGAAGCAGATTCCACCGCCCTGATGTACCAGCTTCAGGCAGACCAGTATGAGAAAATGCAGGCGTATCTGGATGAGACACGCCGTATCCGGCATGATTTCAAGCATACGATTGCAGTATTGAACGAACTTTCCCAGACCGGCCAATATGAGAAATTACAGGAATATATCTCCAACTATTCTTCCGAGATATCGAATGTACAGGCACCTGCCACCTATTGTGACAACCCCGTGGTCAACGCAACGATTCATTATTATATCGATATCGCCCAAAGCTATGGCATCCGGACGAAGCTGCAGGTTGTTATTCCAAAGGAGATAGCAATCTCGGATATTGACCTGTGCCTGATCTTCGGCAATCTGCTTGATAACGCAGTCACCGCATGCCGCCATGTCCGGACCGATGCCCGTTTCATCCGCTTATCCGCGGATCTCGACACCCCGGGGCACCTGTATATCACAATGGTAAACAGCTTTGACGGCAATGTCTGCACGCGGAACGGAAAATACATCTCCACGAAGGAGCGTAAAAGTGGTATCGGTCTTGCCTCGATTCAGGCAACGACACAAAAATATCACGGTTCCTCGAATTTTTATACCGAACAACATGAATTTATCTCGAATATCATGTTAAAACTAAAGGAAAATGAAACGGAGTAGTTTTATGAATATCACAGTTATCTTCACAGGCGGCACGATTGGTTCGTCTGTACAGCAGAACTTTGTCTCCACTGATACACAAATGCCATATCGACTGCTGGCAATGTACAAGACCGAGCAAAAGAAAAAAGGAGCAGCCATCCCGCACTTTCAGACGGAAGCTCCTTATACAACCCTGAGTGAGTATATGGATGGTTCGCATCTGAACCTGCTTATCTCCTGCATCCGGGAGCAGCTCACAAAGGATATTGACGGCATCATTGTGACGCATGGCACGGATACGCTTCCTTTTACCGCCGCGGCGCTTGGTATGTGCTTTGCCTATGCAAAGGTTCCAATCCTGCTCGTGTCAAGCAATTATATCTTAGATGATCCGCGTGCAAATGGACTGACGAACTTTACCGCTGCCGTTGATTATATCACTTCCCCAACTTTGCCAACAGCCGTCGGCATCGCCTACTGTAACACCGGAAGTACGCCGAAGATCTACAATGCGCTCGGTATCTACAACCATTATCCGTTTGACGATAGCTTGTACGAACGTCCATATAACGAATATGCGGATGCAGTTGCACCTGTCCTTCAGGAGTTTTCCGACCTGCGGCAAACATCCGTCCACTTCGATACATCCTGCCCAGTATGCTTCTTCCAGTCTATGCCGGGTATGCAGTATTATCTGCCGGACAATGCATGCGTAGTGTTGATCCACGCTTACCACTCCGGTACGATCAATACGAAAAATCCATCTCTACTTGCACTCGCCGAACAGGCGGCACAAAAAAAGATCCCGGTCTATCTGACCGGAATCTCTGCATATTCTACTGATTATGACAGCAAAGAGGTATACGAATCTCTTGGGATCATCCCGCTTCCAGAATACAGTCCGCTTGTTGCGTATATGTATCTGTGGTACAAACACAGCCAAAAACGCTGATTATTTTCCCTGCAGGAAATCCTGCATCTTCTGCAGGTTATCTGCCATCAGATCATATCCATTCTGATAGAATGCTTCCTGCTTTTCTTTATCCTGCTCAAACTTGCTGATGCTGTCTAACTCCGGACGGAACACGAGAAGCTTTCCTTCCTTCTCGTATCGGTCGATCCTGTCTAACTGCTTCGCATACATCTCACGTCTGCGCATCAACGTATCATAAAATGCCGGATATTTCTTCTTATAGGTACGCATCAGCACGCGGATCTTTCCATAGTTTGTCGGTGCTTCCTCTGGCTTTCTTGTCAAAATACAGACAACCCGGTCACATCCAACCTCAAATGCACGCTTCACCGGAATCGAATCAGCCAGACTTCCATCCATATAATGGAATCCATCTAATTCAACCGGATTGCACAGCACAGGAACTGAACACGATGCCTTGACTGCCGTCAGCATGCGCTTCTCATCCTCTGTCTTTGCGATATATTCGGCTTTTCCAGTCTCGCAGTTTGTCACTACGAGCTCTACCTCCGATGGTGACGCAATGAACTTCTCAAAGTCAAATGGATACTGCTTATGCGAAAACTCCATCACCATACGATCTAAATCAAGCATCTTCTTGCTTTTACGCATCTGCTTGACACCATAATATGCATTTTCACCGCTTGCGGTAATCGTCCATTTGGTACGACCTTTTTGCCCTGCCAGATAATTAACCGCGTTTCCAGCGCCGGCAGATACTCCTACCACATAATCAAATAATATCTGATTATCCATCAGGCAATCCAAAGCTCCCGCGGTAAAAAGCCCACGGAACGCACCGCCCTCTAATACAATACCTGTCTTCACGTTTTTCATCTCCTCGGGTCTGCTTCTTTTAATTCGTCAAGCTTCTCCTGAATTCTCTTCTTTACCAATTCGCATACATCATGCTTCCGCAATTTTCCATATTCTTCATATGGAATTGGCGGCAGGAAATATACCTGTGTCCGAACCTTCTCAAAGGTATTCGTATCCATCGACCTCCACGAATCGTAGATCACAACTGGAACCATTGGTGTCTTGGATTTTAACGAACACGAGAAACACCCGGACTTAAATTCCTGTAACTCATTTTTATTATCCGTATAACCGCCCTCTGGGAAAATCAAATATGGTTTTCCATCCTTCACACGCTCGGCAATCGTCTTGAGTGCTCCGATCTGCTGCTTCGGATCCTCAAAGGAAATCGTGGTTCCCTCCACCAGTCCACAAACCTGTCTTGCCACCAGACGATCTGCGGATTTCTCTTCCCACAACATCGCACATGGCTTCGGATGTGCCAGCATGATACCAAGTGCATCGTATTTCCCCTGATGGTTGGCATACATGATGTAGCCGCCATCCTGTGGCAGATTCTCCCTGCCAAATACATCCGTCTTGGTACGGGCGCGTCTGCGCATATGATTCTCGATCTTCATCGCAAAATCATACCGCTGCTGTTCGGTGTATTTTTCTTTGTGTTTTATCATATAATTCGCACGCGGAATATGCGTGGCAACGAACAACGGACTCGTTGCAACAACGAATTTAAATCTCAAATTTTTCAATCTATCTCAACCCTTATATCCCCATGCCTTCCTGCATAGTTCTGTGTCTGCCTGCAACCTGGAGCTATCACAACATCTTCTTCTTTCGCAGCACAATTGTCACTACAATACAGATGACAAGTGTAAGCACACATATAATCATAAATCCCCATGGTTCCTTTGAAAACGGCATACCGTTGCCATTTACATTCATACCATATAATCCCGATATGATCGTCGGTATGGACATGACGATCGTAATCGCAGCCAACAGCTTCATGATGTTGTTCAGACGGTTATCAATGAATGTTGACATCAATTCCCGTGTACCCTTTAAGATATCCCGGTAGATCTGCGTCATCTCTATCGCCTGCAGATTCTCGACAATCACATCATCCAGCAATTCCTGATCCTCCGGGAATTTCCGGATTCCGCTATACCGTGTCAGACGGTCCACGACCATCCGGTTCGCACGCAATGATGTATCAAAATACACCAGGTTGGATTCCATCTCATGCAGGTTGACGATATCGGCATCCTCCGTTGCGCCTCCCATACGTTCCTCCATCTCAAGTCTGCGCCGGTCAATAATCCGAAGATACGACTGATATAACATGCTCGTCCGGTACATAATCTGATAGGTAAAACGCACCTGCTTCTTCGTGGTAAAATCTCGTATATTATTGACAATAAAATGCTTGAGCACCGGTGTCTCCGCCGAACACACCGTGATAATTGCATCGTCCGTCCATACAACCCCCAGCGGGATGGTTGTATATGCCTCCTGGTTGTGCCGGATCTCAACCGAAGGAATATCGAATAATATCAAAACATAATCATCGTTGACATCCACACGTGATGACTCCTCATCGTCCAGTGCAGCCCGGATATCTGCGAGATCCACATTATATCTTCTTGCAATCTCGAGACTCTCGTCCTGCGTCGGCGCTGTCAGATTGATCCATGTACCAGGCATAAACTCATCAATCTGTCTGAATTTTCCATTCTCTGTAATGTACTTACTGATCATATCCTTCTCGCCTCATTGTCTCCCTTTTTCATGGCAAAAGCCTCACTATCACATATTTTATCACGACTTTTCCCATTCGGAAACCCCTAAATATATTTCTTTAAATAAATATTCACTCTGCCCTTTCGCGTCTCACTTCCGGCACCGCAATACCGGAACTTTCCGTACCCACGGACCGAGAAACTATCGCCGTCTTTTAAGACCAGACTGTTGCGTTCCTCAATTCTGCCGTTCCGTGTGACTTTCTTCGCCCGGAATATATCCAGCGTCTCGTTGCGGGAGCATTTCGTGACGGCTGCAACGATGGCATCAAACCTCGGTGCACTGACGATCACGTGTATATCCTCAAGTACAGGCTTCAGATCCTCGATCTCACCCTCCACGAGAGAGGTTTTCACGTTCGTATGTTTTATCTTTGTCAGTTGCTCCATAATATATGCAGCGATATTCTCCTGACAGAAAATATATGCCCGCTTTCCATCCTTTACCAGAATGTCACCGAGCACAGACCGTTCAATCCCCAGATTCATAAGAGCGCCGAGAAAATCGCGATGACTCAGATCTTCAGCGAATTTGTCCAGTAATGGTTCTACCAGAATAATCGAGATGGGGAACACGCCCGCATACCCAAACAATTCTTCCGAGCCAAACTGCACCATCTGCCGTTCACACTCCGGCGTTCCGCCGAAGCAGGTCATCCCAACAAAGGAGAAATCCGCCTGCTTCTCATAGACCACCGCAAGCTCCGCGGGTGTCAGGAATCCGGAGTATGTATAAATATTTTGTCTGTACGCGCGCTTCGCCAAATCCTGCAAACGTGCAATCAATACCTGTTCTTCGTTCATATCTACTGATTCATAGATTAGCCAAGAATCGCCTTATCGTTCGCAAATTCCTCGCCACTTGCCTCTTCAAACTTGTGAAGCAGATCTGCAACGGTCAGCTTCTTCTTCTCTTCACCACGGATATCGAGAATGATATTGCCATCCATCATCATGATCAGCCGGTTTCCGTGTGCGATTGCATCCTTCATATTATGTGTGATCATCAACGTGGTCAGATTATCGCGGTTGACGATCATATCGGTCGTCTGCAATACCTTCGCCGCAGTCTTCGGATCAAGAGCGGCTGTATGCTCATCGAGGAGCAGGAGCTTCGGCTTCTTCAGGGTTGCCATCAGCAGTGTGAGTGCCTGTCTCTGACCACCGGACAGAAGTCCTACCTTCGATGTCATACGGTCTTCCAAACCAAGTCCCAGTGTAGCCAGCATCTCACGATACTTTGCATGCTCCTTCTTCGTGATTCCGGCTTTCAAAGTACGGCTGTCTCCCCGGCGGAGTGCCAGTGCCAGATTCTCCTGAATCTCCATTGTCGCTGCTGTTCCAGTCATTGGATCCTGGAACACACGGCCGAGATATTTGGCACGCTTATATTCCGGAAGCTTTGTTACATCGGCATCCCCAATCAGGATCTGTCCCTGATCGACCGGCCATACACCGGCGATTGCATTTAACATCGTAGACTTACCGGCCCCGTTTCCACCGATGACGGTTACGAAATCGCCATCCTCCAGCGTCAGATTCAGTCCTCTTAATGCCATTTTCTCATTGACCGTTCCCGCATTGAAGGTCTTATAAATATTCTTCAGCTCTAACATAGTATTTACGCCTCCTTCTTCTCTGCGGTTGCCGCAAGCTTCTTACCCTTGTTGAAATGTTTTCCCTTCCAATAAGGCACTGCAAGGAATACTGCTACGATCAAAGCCTGGAACAACTTCAACAGATCCGTATCGACGCCGAGCCAGATAACGATCTGCAATACGATGAAATAAATCACTCCACCGATACCAACCGACAGAAGCTTCAATGCGAAGTTCTTGAAGATACGGCTGAAGATTGCCTCACCGATGATAACCGATGCCAAACCGATTACGATCGCACCTTTACCCATATTGATATCTGCAAATCCCTGATACTGTCCAAGACATGCACTTGCAAATGCAACCAGACCATTCGAGATCATCAATCCGAGTACCTTGTTGAAGTTCGTGTTAATACCCTGCGCACGTGCCATATTCTCATTACAACCCGTTGCACGAAGCGAACTACCAAGCTCTGTACCGAAGAACCAGTACAAAATTCCGATGACAACAATCATAAATAGAAATACGACAAAAATGGAATTCTTATAGAATGCCACTCTCTTTATGTAACGAAGAGAAACTGCCAGATCATATTTGTCCACATTGATCGGCTGATTTGCCTTTCCCATGATCTTCAGGTTCACTCCCCACAGACCAAGCTGTGTCAGAATACCTGCTAAGATCGCCGGGATTCCCATCGTTGTATGGAACAATCCAGTTACCAGACCAACAAGCATACCTGCGAGTGTCGCGATCGCCATCGCGGCTGCTACATGATACCCTTTCTGCATCAACATAATACATACGGCTGCGCCGGTACACATCGTTCCATCGACGGACAAATCGGCGATGTCCAGAATCCGGAACGTAATGTACACGCCAATCGCCATAATACCCCAGATCAGACCCTGGGCAATCGCGCCTGGCATGGCATTGAATAAAGCACTTACATCCATTTCTTTCTCTCCTTTATTTCTTCATTAACAAAAGTCGGGTAGAAAAACTCTACCCGACTACTATACTATAATAATACAACAAAAATCAAGTAAATACGCTTGTTTTCGCTATGCTTTTCCATTACTCGTTTGCGATTACCTCATAATCGTCCGGTACGGTTATACCAAGCTCATCACAGATATCCTTGTTGTACTTCTTCGTAAACTGTGGTGCATACTCGATTGGCATCTCTTCTACCTTAGACTCACCCTTCAGGATCTTGGCTGCCATCTTACCGGTTGCAACACCTAAATCATAGTAGCTGATAGAAAGTGTAGCGACACCGCAGCCCTTACAGATACCTTCCTCGCCGGCAACTACAGGAGTCTTTGCTGGCATACAGATATTCTTGATGATCTCTGTATTAGCTGCGACTGTGTTATCTGTTGGAACGTAGATCACATCACTTGCATTGGCTGCAGATGTTGTGACTGTTGAAAGGTCATTGGAATCGGAGAATGAATAATACTCACATGTATATCCAAGCTTCTCCAGAGCTGCCTTGACTGTATCTACCTGATACTGAGAGTTTGCCTCTGCTGAACAGTACAGAAGTCCGACTGTCTTTGCATCTGGGAACAGCTCCTTGATCATATCTGCCTGACTCTCCAGTGGTGCAAGGTCAGATGTACCAGAAATATTTCTACCAACGGTACCATTGAAATCCTGAATCTCAAGTGCAACACCATACTCTGTTACAGATGTACCAAGAATTGGGATTGTATCTGTACCAGCAGCGGCTGCCTGCAATGCAGGAGTTGCGTTTGCAAGAATCAGATCCACATCACTACTTACAAATCCATTGATGATCGTTGCACATGTATTTGCATCACCCTGTGCGTTCTGCTCATCAAACTTGATTCCATCCTCACCAAATTCTTCGACTAATGCATCCTTAAATCCCTTTGTTGCAGCATCGAGTGCTTCATGCTGTACCAGCTGACAGATACCTACCGTATAAGTATCATCCTTCTTGCCGCCACAGGCGCAAAGGGAAAGTGTCATTGCAGCAACAGATGCAACTGCAAGTAATTTCTTTAATTTTCTCATGATTCTCTTCCTCCTCATCGACATGGGTGTCTTTGTCCCATCTCTATCTTTTTGTTTCATTGTTTCTTTCGCACTAATAAGTTAATGAGTTAACGGTTTAGTGCAATAAAGTATTTCAGTAACCGATTAAACCACGATTTTTTTTATTTGTCAATATTTTGTAACCTTTTTCCTCTGCCATGTGTATAATCTTTGAAAGGCCTTTTGAAACAAACGGAGGATATGCTATATGAGAATACCAATACGCATATTGATTGACGAATATCAATCTCATTTATACAGGATTGCCTTCAACATATGCAAGAACCGGGAAGATGCCGAGGATATCGTACAGGACACATTCGTGCAATACCATATTTCAAATAAGGAATACGATGACGAGTCGCACATCCGCGCCTGGCTGATGCGGGTTGCAATCAACAAATCCAGGAATATCGTTCGCGCCTTCTGGCGGAAACACCGGCAATCCTTAGAAAGCTATATGGAGGAGCTGGATTTCCCAGATACTGAAAGCAGTACCCTGTTCGAGGCAGTGCTGCGGCTCCCGGAGAAACAGCGCACCGTCATTCATCTCTTCTATTATGAAGATTACACGATCAAGGAAATCGCAGAAATACTGCATGTAAGCGAGAGCAACGTCAAGGTTCGCTTAAACCGTGGACGCGCCGCTCTTCGAGAAGAAATCAAGGAGGATTGGAACTATGACGAATCATGAAAAATATAAGCAGGCATTTGACTGCCTGACGACCGACGCAGAAATCAACTTAAACCCGGCATCCATCCGGCGCAGCCGGACAACCCGTGTGGTTCGGCGCATGTGCTACACTGCTGCATGTCTGGTCATGATGTTTGCCGCATCGAACGGCATATGTTACGCGGCGACCGGGAAATCTCTTGTGCACACAATCATTGTTATGGCAGATGGCTCGAATGTGGAGATCTCCGAGGACGACAACTCGGTTACATTTACCATCGAAAAAACAGGGGATCTTTCTTACACGACCGCCGAGAACGGACGCCTGTATCTAAATCTGAATGATGAGAAAACAGACATTACCGATCAGTGCAGCGACACAGACTATTTCCGGAAGGATTACACCGATTCCGAAGGAAATAAGCATGTGCTCATCGCAGGCGGAACCGTGGAAAGCTACGGCTGGGCAGAGTATATCTTCAATGCAGAGGGAAAATATATTTTCAACACGATGAATATCCCAACTGACGAGGCGAATCCGGATGAGACGCCTGTATGGTTTGCGAAAGCTGAAAAAGACCTTGGAGTTGACGCAGACGCTCTGTTAGAGCAGGGCGGTTCCTACAAAATAGATGAAACCGGCATCGAACAGACCGAAACCGCGACAGAATCTGCACAATAATTGATTTTTCCGTTGCAACTACCCCCTGTATCCGCTATAATCAATACAGACTGTTGTGCAAAATATGCAAATTATCATGCATTTTTTGTACGAATTGATTAGCAACAGGGGGTAATTTTAATGATAGCTGGAAAAGAAGAAATCGAACGTCAGAAAATATTCGGTCGTGACCACTTTGTATATGAAGAAAATTCTTATTTTATTGATGTCAACGATGACTCCGAGCGTATGTGGTTCCAGAACCGGATTGGCGTACCAAACTATAAATGGTTTCAGGAAGGTACCGGTGACAAGCACTGGGTATTGTATAACCCGATCTGCTTCATGCCGGCAAAGAACTGGAATGGAAAAAAAATTCTGAAATTCAACTACCGGGAATTCAAGGGCGGACGTCTGGAGGTTCCGATCAATGCAAGCAGCTGCTGTGGCATGTTCTCCTGGGTAACGCTTCCGGAAGGCTTCCAGATCGGTGGATTGTTCAATACGCGTGGCATCAAAGACATGAACCTGATGTTCGCGGGCTGTGTTATGCCGAAAGGCTTCTCGCTCGGTGACCATTTCCACACGAAGGAAGTCGAAGATATGCGCTATATGTTCTACCAGAGTTCTGTATCCGAAGCGTTTGATTTCGGTAAGATCTTTGATACATCGCATGTCACGAATATGGAGTACATGTTCTCCGAATGCCGCATCCCGGATGGATTAAAATTCCCGGAACGGTTCCTGACTGCACAGGTGACAAATATGGATCACATGTTCTACGAGAGTGTGTTCCTTGGGAAAGCGGATTTTGGAGACGGCTTTGTTGTATCGCCGGGCACGAACACGAACGATATGTTCACGGACTGCATGTTCGGGGACGAGAAGATTGATAACCAGTACAATCAAGATTTCAACTACGTGAAGTCAAGATTAAGTTGACGGAATTTGCATTTATATAACTAAAAAGAAACCACATGGATACATTCTACGCAGACGCGCTCCCGCTCGGTTCAGCACGTAGCGGTACTAAATTCGCGCTTCGCACTCATTAAGTGCCGACGTGCTTCAACGGTCTGCTTTAGAATTGTATCCATGTGGTTTCTTTATTTACTTTATTGGTTTATGCAAATTCCTTACGCTTTACCTCAACCTTGCAAAGCGAAAGAAACACACCTGTCAAATGCACAGATATCCAGATCGGATTCGAGTAATATACATATGTTTAGAACTTCTTAGTTTCAATACATCGTATTTACTCGAACCGATACTGGATATATGCAATTGATATGGTGTGTTTCGTTTATTTCACATATTTCCGGTAGAACGTATCGAGTTCGAGCGGCTTATCGTAGTAGTAGCCCTGGATACATTCGACACCTGCGTTTCGTACGATGGAGAGTGCTTCCACTTTCTCGACACCTTCCGCACAGACAGCGATACCAACCTTCTTGCAGTATGTAACGATGAATTCGATCAGCGCTTTGTCCTTCGGTTTCTCGGTGATACTCCGCGTCATCGTGTGGTCAAGCTTCACCATGTCGGCAGGAATGTCTTTGAGTACGGTCAGCGATGCATAGCCGGTTCCGAAGTCGTCAAGCGCAATGCTGATACCCGCATCCTTGAATGTCTGCAGGACGTCCGATAGAAATGACGTCTGCTCCACACGACAGCTCTCCGTCAGTTCCAGCATGACCGCATCATGCGGAAGCTGATAATGATCGAGCCGTTCCACAACATAACCTAAGAGCTCCGGATCTTTGAACTGTACATAAGACACATTGATCTGCAGACGCTTTAACGGCATATGTCCAATCTGCTCCCGCCATCCGGCAAGTGTCTGCAGCGACCGGTCGATCACCCAGTTTCCAACCCGGATGATCTCCTTGGAATTCTCCAGAATCGGAATAAAATCCATCGGTCCAATCACACCGAATTCTGGATGAGTAAAGCGGAGTAATACTTCCGCCGCATCACAGACCTCGCTCTTCGTCTCCACGATCGGCTGCATTACAATACGGAAACCCTTACAGTCTTCCTCCACGCACTCCCGGATTGCCTCCTTCAGACGTGTCATATATTTCTTCTGTGCAAATAATTCCTTGCTGTAGAATACAACATCATCGGTATTCGTCAGCTTTGCATGATCAAGGGCGTAAAACAGGTTACTTTGAATCTGGTCTAAGAACTCCCCATCTTCAGGGAAGAATGCTGCCGCTGCCTTAAACCGCAGATGTACCACCTGCCCGGACACGACCAGATTCCGCATAAAGCTGTCTACGAACTTCTTGTATTCTACAATACGCTCCACACCTGCATCCTGCATGACAATCGCAAAATTCGCTCCGTCCATCCGAAATACATGACAGTTGTGGAGCACACCCTCACGCAGCTTCTCTCCGATCAAGGCGAGCACCTTATCACCATAAGCATAGCTGTATTCTGCATTGATCCGCTTGAAGTTCTCCAGCCCGATCATGAGAATTCCACCCCGCGCGCGGTCATCCAGCAGACGGTTTAACTCACTCCGGAACTGATGAACGGTCCACAGATTCGTGACTGCATCGATCTTTGTCTGATATCCCATATTCGTAACAAGACCACCAAACCACTCTGCTTTTCCATCCGCATCGTAAGTCATGTATCCTCGGCAATTGACCCACACATATTCTCCCTGTGCGTTCTTGATACGATACTCACAGTTATGATACGGCGTTACGCCATGGAGCAGCTCCATAAGACTATCTGTATATGGTTCCACATCCTCCGGATGAATCCGGCTGATCCACTCCCGCGTAGAATCCCCGAATATCTCCCCCGGTAATCCGAAATATTCCACTGCCGATGCAGACCAGCGTATCATGTCTTCTTTTAAATTGCCATAAAATAAAAAAGTTTTGCCCGGTGCTTTGGATACCAGGTCAAAATAACGTGACTCAAATTCTGATCTGTCCACTCATACACGCTCCTTCCCTCTTGCTTTTCATTTTCTTGTGTATGCATATCAGAATATTTACATTTTTTGCATATTCTTTCTTATCCCATTATATAGGATATTTTCCAAATAGGCAATACATACTGCCAGAATATGAAAACAATCGTGCAAAACCGTTCCGATTCCCTCCGGTTCTTTCCGATACGCGCGATAGAGACTGTTGAAGCTTGTCTGCGCAAAACAGGTTTCTACCGCTTCCCGCATATTGGGCAGGATTGCAAGCATATCCCGCATATAGATATGCAACTGCTTTTCGTATCGGATATGCGCAAAAAATCCACTGGTATAGCGCATTGTGTGCGGATACGTGAAGCGATCCGCCAGATAATGTGTCGCCTTCCCCAGCCGGTAATAATCATACACCGACAGCTTCTCCCGTTTCCGCAGCACGCGGTACATCCGGTTGACAAAAAAACGCGACCCTTCCGCTGTATGCCCACCGATCAGCATACGCCGATGGTCATTCAGTGACAAAGGTCCCGCATCTTTTTGTTGTCTGTATGCGCGCAGTAACTGAAAATATCCGTGGATGTAAGAACATTTGTCGACATCCGGCATGATATTTCCAATTACAAATGCGTATTTTTTTACCGGTTCTTCTATCTCAAATACACGTGCAAGATAACGCCCTAAGGCAAGATGATCTTTGGTTTGCATAAATCGAATCCCTACTTCTGTTCTTTTATTTCCAGCTCCGGCTGCATCGAAGCGACCTTCGTATTCGCCGGGATGGATGTCGTGACAAAAGAGTTTCCAGCTACAACAGAATTCTCACCGATCACAGTCTCGCCACCTAAGATAGTAGTATTCGCATAAATCACAACATTATTCTCGATCGTCGGATGACGCTTCACACCGGAAAGCAGCTGTCCCTTCCGTGTGGAGAGTGCTCCAAGCGTTACGCCCTGATAGATCTTCACATGATCGCCGATCGTCGTCGTCTCGCCGATGACGATTCCCGTGCCATGATCGATACAGAAATATTCGCCGATCGTCGCACCCGGATTGATGTCGATTCCGGTCAGTCCGTGTGCATATTCCGTCATGATACGCGGAATATAAGGTACATTTAACTCATACAGGACATGTGCATACCGATATACAAAAATCGTGAAAATCCCCGGATAGGAAAGGATGATATCCTGGTGGTCCTTCGCCGCCGGATCACCGTTAAACTCCGCATCCACATCCTTTAAGATCATCGCCTGAATGTCCGGGATCTTCGCGATAAATGTTGATGTATACTCCTCCGCTTTCGCCCGGATCTCTGCATCGGCAAGCTCCTTGTTATCGAACTTCAAGGCGACACGCACCTGCTTAAACAGCCGTTCATAGAGGATTGCCAGCGTGCTTCCCGCGAAATTATCCTTGGAAACATATGCCATATTTTCAGAGCCGAAAAATCCCGGAAATGTGACCGTGCGCAGCCCTTCTATGATCGAAATGATTGCGTCCCGGTTCGGTACACAATCGCCGAGTGACATATCAAAAATCTTCTGTGCTTCGTAGTTTTCCTTCAGGCGCGCGGTTGCCTCCTGAATGGTTTTATTTACAATTGTTCCCATGACCTGCCTCCAATATCTATTCAAATCATAACCACCTCACACCCTCAGATGCATATGCCGGTCTGCATTTTATACCGGACACATATATTGCAATTCTGTTCATACTATATTATGATATAGAAAAATTGCGCGGATGTGCAATGACTATTTATATTTTCAATATTTATACTATACTATTATAAAACAAAAAAGTCCAAGGAATTTTTCGGAGGAACTATGAATAAGAAAGCATTGATCGCTATGAGCGGCGGTGTCGACAGCAGCGTGGCGGCCTTTCTGATGAAGGAGCAGGGCTACGAATGCATCGGTGCCACCATGAAATTATATCAAAACGATGACATCGTCATCAACAAGGAACACACCTGCTGTTCCTTAGACGACGTGGAGGATGCCCGTGCTGTGGCACATTCAATGGGCATGGATCACTACGTCATGAACTTCAAGGAACATTTCAAGGAACAGGTCATGGACAAGTTCGTGCATTGCTACGAATGTGGCATCACACCGAATCCCTGCATCGACTGTAACCGCTATTTGAAATTCGAATATCTGTACCAACGGGCACAGGAGCTTGGAATGGATTACGTTGTCACCGGACATTATGCGCAGATTGTACAGGATGAAACAACCGGGCGCTATCTCTTGAAGAAAGCAGTCGACGCAAGCAAGGATCAGAGCTATGTGCTCTATTCCCTGACACAGGATCAGCTTGCGCACACACAGTTTCCACTCGGCGGCATGCCGAAAAGCGAGACGCGTGCCATCGCGGAAGCACATGGTTTTGTCAATGCGAAAAAGCACGACAGTCAGGACATCTGCTTTGTGCCGGAAGGAAATTATGCGAAGTTCATCGAACAGCATGCGTGCAAGACTTACCCGGAGGGCGATTTCGTTGATGTCCACGGCAATGTCTTAGGACGCCACAAGGGAATCATCCGCTACACGATCGGTCAGCGTAAAGGACTTGGACTGGCACTGAAAGAACCGATGTATGTCATGGATGTTGACATCGAGAAAAATCAGGTTGTCCTTGGTCGAAATGAAGATCTCTTCTCAAAACGCCTTGTCGCAGATGATGTGAATCTCATCTCAATCGGCCATATCGATACCCCGATCCGTGTCACTGCGAAGGTACGCTATCGTCATACGGAAGCACCAGCGACTGTCAATCCACTCCCGGATGGAAAGATTGAAGTCATTTTCAATGAACCACAGCGTGCAATCACGAAAGGGCAGGCCGTTGTTTTATATGATGGTGATATTGTAGTCGGCGGCGGCACGATCTGTGAGACAGAAAAACTATATTAAACTATTTTCTGCATAAAAAGAACTCGTAACAATTACATGCACACGCAAGCATGTTTGTTTACGAGTTCTTTTCTATTTCATTATACTTGATAGTCCTATATTGGAATTATAATTGACGTTCTGCATCTTCAACTCCGCCATATCCATACAGGCATGCCATATAATTCATGATGTCGTACGTCAGGTTGCCGCCTGCCTGTGCGATATCGGTCACAAATTTGCCAAACAGGATAAACGTCCGGTCTCCATAGGCAGCAATGTCTCTGCGCAGTGCCGATTCGATCGTCTCCTGTGCATCATTTGTATAGATAAAACGTACATAACCTGCCATCTTCGGATAATTCTCGATGAATTTCTGCAACCAGTCTAACTGGATTTGCACCAGATCCTCTTCGATGCCAATCCGTTTCTCACTCCGCTCTACCTGCAATGCATTTCCTGCCTTACAATCCTGCAGATAGCTTGCAAGCAGATCATTCGTCCAAGCCAGATACCGGCTCTTCCGCATGATGAAGAATGTATTCCAGTCGTCCGGATAGATGGTACTTCCAAACAACTTCCACTCCGCATCTATGATTGCCGCAATCGTTTCCTCGCGGTCAAATGGCGTTTCATTGCTCCATTCACGTGCCAGTCCCATCTCTTCTTCGAGGTCATATTTTGATTTTTCTGTTGTCTTTTCTTTTGCCGCCTGCTTCAAATCGTTTACATACTCGCGGTAGTTTGCTTCCATCTCGGCATCCTCCACGGCACCGAAATCACCGCGATCCACACGCTGTACCAGATCCTGCGCATATACATCAAGGAAGGTATCTGTCCCTTTCACTACGCCCTGCATTTTAAGCTCCATCAACAGATATTCTGCAATATCCTCAAAGCAGGACACAATCTCGTCTTTATAATTCGTCTCATACGCGCTATACGTACGTCCTTCCCACGCAGCTGCCTGATTCGGAATCACTGCGATCCGGTCAAGGATCGGAGCCACGCTGTCAATGAGCGACAGGCTCTGCATGCCTTTCCGCATCCATTTATAATAAGGTGCATACTTCTGATTCAGCAGATAAATAATCTCCATCGTGTACTGCATGCCCTTTGCCACGCAGAGATTCGCGGTCACATAATCCTGTCTTGCCATCATACGTGCATAATTCGTCTGTGCTGTCTGCGCAAATCCATGCAGTTTCTCTGCCAGACGCATCATCCATACCTTTGTTGGATAATACTCAAGCAGACTCTCCCGTATCTTCGTAAATGCACCGGCATCATCGCGGAACACCATTCCATTGGTCGCCGCCGCCAGCTTCTCTTCTGAGATCTGCCGCCAGCTATCCGGGAGAATATAACCACCCTCTGCGGTTTTCTGTACCTTCACGCCAAGCAGATTCTCATAGAACTCGCGCACAGAGGAAACACCTCTTCTATGTGACAGCACCTTGTTGACCGAGTTTGTCGGTGCTTCAATTCCATTTTCACGTAAGAATTCATCGCCAAAATCAACCAGAAGCTGCTCATACGATTTCTGTAGCATACCTCCGATGCTCCGGTAATCCTCCTCTGAAAGCCACAGACAGAATCCCAATGCAAAATCATGATCGCGCGAAATGGCATCGTCATAGCCAAAGCATTCCGAACCCTCTCCGACAAGTCCGACGGCAATCCGTGCCTCGTAATTCGGAAATTCCTCATGGATCATCTTCGCACCATGCAATTCATAAAAACGCTTGCAGATATGCAGCCAGTTATTCTCTGCATTTGGCTGAACCGTATCCTCCGATAATGTATCCACATAATCGGACTGTCCCTGTGCCGCTTCCTTGGTCCCGATTTCCTGCGGCACTGTTTCCGCCTGCACTTCTCCCATATGCACAATATTCGTCAGATATTTTACAGAAGGATTTGTTTTCATATCCGCAGTCAAAACTGCCGTCTGTTCTTCTTCCTCTTCCTTCTTCATTTCCTCGGCATAATATTTCGCCTGCTTATAACGCTCTTCGATTTCCAGATATGCATTCGATTTTCCGACGTGCTTTTCCATTTCCTGCATCGCCTGCATATAATAATCCGCTCCCTGCACATACGCTTCACGCATGCAAAGTGCATCGCCCATCATCGCAAGTGCTGTACTGTAATGGAAATCGCGTTTTCCATCCCATTCAAAGATACGGAGCGCACACTCCAGACATTGCAGTGCTTCCTCATACATGGTGGATGCCGTTGTGCCATCTACCCGCTGTCCATTTGCGCCCATGGCGGCACCGCCTGCGAGCTGCAGCAATACCTGTGCCAGATTGCACCGGGTCGTTGCCTGCTCCATCCATGCATTCTGCTGTAGATCTACGACCGCAAGTGCCCGTCGGAATGTCTCTTCTGCCTTCTTCAGCTCGCCACTTCCCTGGTAGACAAACGCCCAGTTATTATAGAGTGTCGCGAACCGGTAATCTCCCGCAGAAAGCTTCTCCCGGTAAAGTACCTCCACACGTTCAAACAAATTCTGTGCTTTCATATAATAGCCAAAGGTACGATACGCATTTGCCACATTTAACAGGCTCGTTGCATATTCTACCGTGCCTTCCATGCCCATCTTTACGAGTATATCTTCAATATCCGCACAATATCGAAGTCCCTTTGCATTCTGATTTGTATCCCTGCATAACCCCATCATTTCATTCAGCAGAGAAAGTGCCGATGCATAATCCCGCTCATCCATCGCCACTTCAATATTGGTCGTCAGAAACTCCTCTATATCTTCCAGAGAATGTGTTCCAAACATATTGTCATAATCCATCAATACCTGATTGATATCCATCAGTCGTACCTCCTCTTTTCCCCGAATGTTCTTATGCACACGCTTTTTGCTGCATTGCATCCACAATGCGGTTTCGCACCAGCCTTGCAATCTGATCCGTTGTAAGCCCCTCATACTCTTTCGGATAAATCGCTGGCAGGAAATGTACCTGTGTCTTTACACGCCGCAGAGAATTGATCTCAAATGGTTTATAGGAATCTACCAATAACACGGGAACAATCGGACAATTCGCACGCACTGCACATTTAAATGCCCCCGGCATGAATTCCTTGATCGCATTCCGGTTATGGAAATACCCGCCCTCTGGAAATACAATGTACCGTCTGCCTTTTTTTACTTCTTTTGTCACTTTCCGGACCGCCTCTACCTGACTTTTGATATCTGTCTTATCAATCCGGCAGCCGTCGATCAATGTAATAAACTGATCGACAATAATCATCTTCGAACGCTTCGCATCCATCATAACCGTACAAGGTTTCTTATGGGCGTCCATAATTCCAAGCGCATCGTATTTACCCTGATGATTGGCATATAACACATATCCGCCCTCCGCCGGCAGATTCTCCACGCCAGTCACACTCGTCCGAATCCTGCCATTTCGTTTCATGACATGAATCACATGAAGTGCCACGCGATAACGGTCTGCCTCGGAATAGCGTTCCGTATTTTTCTCTATATAACTTCCCTTCGCCAGATAGTAAATAATATATGGCAAAGAGATAATAATCACATACCAGAATCGTAGCATTTTCTCTCTCCGTCAAAAAAATAAAAGGATCTTGTCAAAGACCCTTTTATTGTAACACTGAATTGTTAGAAATAGCAAACCTTTTATGTATTTATTCGCTTTGTTTTGACTTATAATATTCATCAAACAGCTTATTTGCCGCATCCAATGTCTTGTTGCTGATATCCGGCAGATCTTTGCCCCATGCAGCAGTTGCCTGTTTAAAGCCTTTTTCCATTGCTTTCTGCATTTCGCGCATCTTGTCCTCATCGTCACCGGCGAGAGCACTTGCAAAATCAAACAATCTCTGCGAGGTCTGCTTCACGCCCCAATATCCATCGTCGGAGATATCTTCCTGTGCCTGTGCTTTCGTTGCTGCATCCACAGTGAAATTTCCGTTTGCAAAGATCTTCCAGATGGAATCGTCTCCGTTTGCAATTCCGTACATGCCAGCCTGCTTACCAAGCATCTGAGATACAAGATTTGTAAGACTGTTCTGTCTGCTTTCCTGATCCGCTTTGAGCTGCTTTACCAAAGCTGCGCGGTCTTCCTTGCTCATCTTGTTGATGGAATATGGTGCCTTGGCACTTTCCTGCGCGCTCTTCTCGTAAAACGCATCTTTCTCTGTCTCTGCAGAAGCCTTCTTCTCGGATGTCTCCGCAGCCTTTGCAGTTACACTATAATCAGAAACGGTTTCACTTGCAGCCTGCATACCTGCCATTGCATTTACTGTCATTCCCATGTTCTTTTGCTCCTTCCTTAGAATCATACGCACTTCCTTGTGCTTTTGGAGATGGAACCCCCATCTCTGTTTATATTATCGGTCATTTACCATGGATTGATAACAATGTGTCCGCGAATTTATTAATGAAATGGGCGAATCCGATAGGTAACGCCCAGTTCGTCACAGATTGCCTGACATTTTGCCTCTTCTTCTCTCGTGATCGTCGTCTCCACGGTACTTAATACCACCTTCGGCACATACCTTTTCGCATCCTTTGCGAACTTCAGCATCGCCTCAAAGGAACCGTCCCCGAATTTACTCCGCACAATCTCCTGATACCGCTTGGCATCCGGTGTGTTCAGACTGATAGAGATTGTGTCGATCAGACCTGCAAGCTTCGGTGTGATATCTTCGTTCCAGATCAGATCTCCGAGACCGTTTGTATTGATACGGATCGGCTTATCATAATGTGCTTTCAGATATTTTGCGATCTCAAGCAGTGCATCCAGCCGTTCCGTCGGCTCACCAAATCCACAGAATACAATTTCTTCATACGGCGCAACATCCGTTTTCTCAAACTCTGCAATCACTTCTTCCACACTCGGCTCATGTTCCAGCCACAAAGGCGCATCATTTACCTCTGACACATGATCACGGGTCTGTCGTTCACAGAATGTGCATGCACACGGACAACGATTTGTCAGATTCACATACAATCCGTTATGCACTTTATATAATATCGTCATTGCTTTTCTTACTTCACTACTCATTCTTCTCACCTGTCAATCTCACATTACTTTCAAACATACGGTTAAATCCAAGCCATTCCGTCTTGTCTTCATTCTCCCGGATAATCTCGGTAAATGTCTGCAACTTCGCATCCATATTATCGGCATGTGCGAGTGCCATCGCCTCGATCAATGCTGGTTTCTTCGGTGAACCATATTCCAGTTCCCCGTGATGTGCCAGGATGCAGTGCTTCAGCTCATTTGCAAGCTTCGGTGGAAATCCTGGAATCTCACGCACCTTATCCGCAATCATCATCGTACCCATCACAATATGTCCGACTAACTGTCCCTCGTCGGTGTAATCGTTCTGTGGAAAATCGGAAATCTCATCGACCTTACCGATGTCGTGACAAATCGCTGCCGTCACAAGTAAATCATGATTGACAACCGGATAATTCGCTGCAATATATTCACATAATTTTGCAACCGATAAAGAATGTTCCAGCAGACCGCCTATAAATCCATGATGAATAGACTTGGCTGCGGAATGCTTCTTGAACTTCTCTGCAAATTCCTTGTCCTCAACAAAGAACATTTCCAATAGTTTATGTAAATACTGATTTTTTACACCCTGAATCAGTCCCAGTAATTCCTGATACATCGTATCAATATCTTTCGTTGAACATGGCATATAATCTGTCACATTGTATTCGCCTTCATCCGCCACGCGCACACGCTTGACATTTAACTGCAATGCTCCGTTAAAGCTCGTTACCTGTGCGTCAACACGAATATAGTCCATCGGCTCGAAATGCGCAATCGCATTCGAAAGCTCCCAGATCTTTGCATCGACCGTTCCGGTCTTATCCTGAAGCTGCAAAGAGTAATATGTCTTTCCAGCCTTTGTCTTTGCTACCACTTTATTCTTACAGAGATAGATTTCCGATACCATCTCTCCATCACGCAATTCTTTGATATAATTCATGCTCTTTCTTCCTCCATCCTGCGCTTCACTCTTTCCTATTTATATCACTTATATATACTTTTCGCAAGGGAGGATTCCTCCGCCTTCTTCGTCTTCGCACGTTCTTCCTGTATGTTCATTGGCTCCATATTCTCAAACCAGTTTCCCATGCTCCCGCCTCCGATCATAAACCATAGCATACAACTTCTGAAAATGTAAAGCGTAAGTTTGGAGCATTTAGAAAAAGCAAGGAAATGTGCTGATTTGAGGAAAAAAATATTTTTATTTATGCTCATAATAATGTCAAAAACGGAAGGCGTACTTCGCTATTGAAGTACACCTTCCGCCTTTGTTATTCTTATTCTTCAATTACATAATTATTACTTCTTGATATAAGCCTTTGTATTCACAGACTGAATATTCTTATAGTTGTTCGCCGGTGCCGCGCTTCCCTTCGGTACCAAAACAATCTGGATGCCTTCGAGACGCTTCGCATATCCGGCAGTTCCTGCCTCTTCTCCGTTCTTTGCCCAGCCAAGCCAGCCGTAAGACTGTGCATGTACACGATAATATACATCAAAATGGTTTGCCATCTCGCCGTAGAGCTTGATTCGAATCGCTTCGAGACGTTTTGCCTCTCCTGAGGTTCCACTCATCTCTCCATCCTTCTTCCACTTCTGCTCCCATCCATTTTTCTGGATATGCGTCTGATACTGGATTCCACCTGCATACGCTGCATTGGAAAGCTTGATGTTGATACCTTCGAGTCTCTTTGCCTTGCCTGATGTTCCGCTCATCGCACCATTCAATACCCAATTCTGCCAGCCGAAGCTCTGTACATGTGTCTTGTACATGATATTCGTGCTGTCCGCTGATCCAGGAATCGTGATTGTTCCGTTTGTCTTCGCAATATATGCACGGGAATCATGCACACCCTTCGATGCATCCACGCCTGCATAATTAAGTCCCGGTGCTTTTTCGTTCTTCTTTACAACTACGATCTGAATTCCTTCGAGACGTTTTGCATAACCTGCCGTTCCGGATGGTTCTCCGTTCTTCGCCCAGCCAAGCCAGCCATACGACTGTGCATGTACACGATAATATACATCGTACTTATCCTTATCTGCACCGGTAAGTCGTATCTCGATTGCCTCAAGACGCTTTGCTTCTCCGGTTGTTCCACTCATCTCTCCGTTTGCAGACCAAGGCAACCAGCCATATGTCTGACAATGTGTAGCATATTGAATACCCAGATTTTTATTGCCACTGACGGAAATCTCAATACCTTCCAGGCGCTTTGCCTTTCCGGTTGTTCCACTCATCACACCATTTGTAACTGGGTTCTGCCATCCAAAGGACTGGACGTGGGTGCGGTAAGAAATTGTAACATTTGCTGTTTCTTCCTCCGTAATTTCCTCATAAACACCTTTCGCACATACATATTGTGGACAATCGCCTATGATATCCTCTCCATTTTCATCCGTTCTACACGGATATACCCAATAATAACCAAAGTCATCACACAATGCATCTGTATCCGTATAGCTTGTCGAAGATGTTGTACCACAATATTCATATTTGCCATGTTTTTTTGCATAGATTAGATACTTTACATCTTTCTCTGTTGCCGTCCAAGTTAATTTCACCTCATTTTTTGAAACAGGAACTGCTTTTAAGTCCTTCACTGGAGTTGGTTTTGTCACAACAGGTGTTGTATCTATAATCTTGTACTGCAATTCTAAAGTTCCAGTGTATTGACCAATCCCTCGGATTCTAATTGTGTATGTACCTGGCTCTTTAGCTTCGTAATCTCCCTCTATTTCATAATCTATCCCCTCGCTTAACAACGAATCAGAAAAATAATATTCAATCAATGGCGAATGTGTCTCTCCATCATACTTGATATCCGCCATACAAACTCTGGCATTATCGGTGATATTAATTCGCTTCTGCGCAACTAATATTTCTACCGCACCGGTAGCCTCCTGCATTGGTACATAATCAATACTGAGATTTCCGTCCGAATCTGATTCATACTGATTGATATACAGTAGATTATGCTCCGTAAATACTTCTGTAAACGGAATCGATACCGGAGCCTGTTTACATACATACAGATTGTAGATCGTGTTTGGATACAATCCGATATATGACACATGCGTATCATCTGCTTTTGTCACCTGTTGCACAGTTTTTGCAGATATTGGATTATCCGTTTTATATACTTCCTTCATCTCAAAATCAGAAGAATTATCAGTAACAATCTTCGTTTCCTCTTTCAATTGATTCTGAGATGTTGAAGAACTCGGATAGGTAATTTCTCCATGATAACCTATCACTTGCACATTGCGGTCACAGGACAAAATCCTCAAGTTAGATTTATTACTCATATCTAATTGACTTATATTATTATTATAACATTTTAACTCACATAATTTTGCATTTTCACTTACATCCAATTGGGTTAAGTTATTTCCACTACAATCTAAGTCCTGTAATTCTGTATTTTTACTTACATCCAACTGGGTTAAGTTATTTCCACTACAATCTAAGTCCTGTAATTCTGTATTTTTACTTACATCCAACTGGGTTAAGTTATTTTCACTACAAATTAAACAGCTCAAGTAAATATTTTTACTTACATCCAACTGGGTTAAGTTATTTTCACTACAATATAAGATCGCTAATGCTGTATTTTTACTTACATCCAACTGGGTTAAGTTATTTTCACTACAATA
>OGRA01000464.1_pt1 | contig 43744 bp, 42 predicted proteins | sample 1553351 | NCBI WGS metagenome assembly OGRA01 (sample SAMEA2580056, study PRJEB22360) | human gut metagenome | biome: human gut; feature: human-associated habitat; material: faeces | place: Denmark | collected 2008/2010
GAAGCAGAAATCCATACTGAGTAACGGGGCAACCCGTGAAAAGTTGGAAGTCCGAATCATTATGCTTGCAATCAAAGCCAAAAGGTCAAATAAAACACTCTATCTATTCGCGTCCATCATCGTAACTGCCATTGCTGTCATTATGGCAGAACGGCAAGGAGTCGTTGACAGCGATTATTTCTGGCATATCACCCTGGGAAAAAGTATCTGGCAAAATAAAGCCATCCCAACTCAGGACACTTTCTCCTGGCTAAGCCCGGAACTCAATTTGCAGGAAACCGCTCATTCCTGGCTCAGCAGCCTGATTCTTTACGCGTTTTCCTGCATTTCCACAAATCCCGTCTACGGAATGCTTGCGTTCATCGCAGTGACAGTCTTTGCCTACTGTCTGTTCATTGAATATATCTGGGGCAGACAAATCAAAGACCCTTTCATGAATGTCTTAGCTTTGGCTCTTGTCACGCTGCCGCTTGACTGGGCAGGAAGACCGCAAAACATCGGCTTAACGCTCTTTGCAATCGGATTCTATCTGCTGAACAAAGTCTATGAAGAACCTGACACAAAGCTCCGCTGGCTGCTTCCTGTTGTGAGCGTTCTTTGGGCAAACCTGCACGGCGGGGCATTGCCCATTCTGCTCGCGTTCAATCTGCTGTTCTTGGTCTTGTGCTTTGCTCCTGACATCAATGCCTTTGATATCTATAACGAAAAGGGCGACTCAAAGAAGCGGTTCCGTGCCCTGTTCCAGGTCTTTCTTTCCGATATTTTGGCCGGACTCCTGAATCCATACGGCATCAAGCTCTATATCTATTTCTTTGTGACAAACAATGAAACGACCAAGAAATATGTTTCTGAATGGATGCCGAGCCATCTTGCCAATGAAGTTGTGTTTCTGTGCCTTGCCTTCTTGTTTCTGATTGTAGCTTACCGAATGAAGGTAAAGCTCACAGAATTTGCCCCGTATCTCTGCTGCCTGTTCATGACAGCAATGTATGTCCGAATCCGCAGCTATTGGGTTATCGTCATGACTCCCCTCATTTACCGGTTCCTCACTTCTCTTATCTCCGCACAGGAAAACCGGATGTGGAAAGCTGGCGGCAGGCCCAACAGTTCCTGGGCGGGAAACACCAAGAAATACACTATCGCTGCAGCTGCCGTGCTCGTTCTTGTATCTGCTGTCTATGCACCTTCCATGGCCAACGACCCCGATAAGACAGGGGATTACATCACAGCTGACCTTGTCTCATACATCCAAGACCTCAACCCGCAGCGGCTCTATACCTCCTACAATGATGGCGGGTATTGCATCTATCATGGCATCAAAAGCTTCGCGGATTCCAGAGCAGACCTATTCCCGGACGATGTCATCGAAGCAAGTGTGAATTTTGCATTCATAAGCTATTCCACCGACACTGGCATGGAAGACTGTTTGAATCAATTTGACTTTGATGCTATCCTTTTGCGACGCTCTCAAAGTGGGCCCTGTATTGAATTTATGAACCAGCTTTCTGGCTGGACACAAGGATATAAAGACGATTATTTCGTTGTTTTTGTTCCATCTGAGAGCTAAAAAACAGAACCCTTGACCGATATTTTCGGTCAGGGGCATTTTTTGTACATGTGTTCAGCTGAATCTAAAGTGCTGACTGCTTTTTGGACATATCTTTGGAGCGCCCCAATCGTTGCTGGATTTTGTTCCAGATTTGTTTTGTGCAATATATATAAAACATTCTTTCGAAGTCGGCATCAATTCTACCGTTTGATGCCTGGCGAAGGTGTGCGAATTGCAGACAATGAAAGTATGGGTGAAAATCCCAACACCTGAATACAAAATCAGAAGGACACATCAATGTTGAATAACAGCTTTACGAAAACAAATACCATCTTCGGACAGGCACTTGGCTGCACTGCCCTTGATGACGCATTTGTAAAGCTGCTGAGCGATGTAAATGCCGATGGCGTGACTCAGTTTTTGGTTCGGACAAATGGCGAAGAGAAAATGAAGACCGTTGCCCAAATCAATTCTGAGTCTCTGGAAGCGGGTGTTCGTGAGCGCATCTTTGATAAAGTCAGCCCGAAATATGGGACCCCGACTTATTGGGATACCTCTACCAACATCTACTTCTCCATCAATACGTTCCATCCTCAGAAATCTCTGCGCGGAAAAGGTATCCGTCGTAAGGCGGATGTCGAAAAGCTGCGCGCTCTGTTCTTTGACATTGATTGCCACGGCGAAAACGCACCAGCTGACATCAGCGACCGCATCGGTGAACTTGTACTGGATGCCGTGAATCATCATGAGATTCCGGACTGTGCAGTTTCTAACAGCGGCCGTGGTGTTGGCTTGTTTGTGTTTCTTGAACCCTGCAACCCAAACAATCTCTCTTACGGCTTGGCCTACAGCGGCGTACATAGAGCAATTTCTCTCAAGCTGAATGAGTTGATTGAGAAGGCCCAGTTCACGGCAAATGTTGAGCTGGATAAGGCAGTTCATGAAACCAATCGCGTTGCTCGTCTGCCTGGTACTTATAATACCAAGGCAAAACGCTGTTGTCATTGTATTCGGGTCCCTGAAGACAAACCCTTCAACTTACTGAAGCTCGCAGACCAGTATAAGGTTCCTTATCACTTTGCCGATGAGAAAGTTGCTCCGTCTGATGCAAACTTCAACAAGACTGAGGGCGAAATCCTTGAATGGGCTAAAAAGCGCTTCGCGGCAATGTGCGTGCGCTATCCGCATCTTCTTGACGTTCTGAACAATTACAAAGAGAAGGAAGAACGGAAAGCAAACTTCGTCTGCCGCTTTGAACTGGCGCTTCGATACCTTCAGGCAAATCCGTGTGGCGAAGGAAACCGTCACAACACTCTCTTGGCTGTACTGTCCACCTGCTATGACCGTGGCGGTCATCCGGATATGGATAAGGCACAGCTCATCAACCGCACTTTTTCTCAGCCACTTTCTGACAAGGAAGTTGCGCATCTCGTTTCCACCTGCAAATACCCTTGCAAGAACTCGACAATTGAAGCACTCTCCGGCATTCCCACGAGTGCTCTCAAGAATCCCAAAGCCAAGGCGGAAGGGAAGAAGAGCGAGAGCGAATCTAAGCCAAAGCGTTACGAAAAAGGCGAAATCCCGCCTCCGATTGCAAGCTCCAAGGCTGACCGTTACATGCTCGGTGTCCTCATCAACCACGGCATCATTCCCGACCTCCGCATCCGGAACCATCGTCAAAAGTACGAGGCTCAGGAACGCCGGAAACAGCGCATAGTCATCTATAACCGCATCCCGGAACTCTATGCTTCCGGAATGTCCGTTCGTGCCATTGCAAAGGAACTGAAAATCTCGGTTCCCACTGTATATGAGCAGGCTAAAGTGCGTGGTCTTGATATCGTGGAGAAGGAACAGCAGGCATTCCGCGTCAAGAATCTGACAGCTCAGCGACTCGTTGAGATGGGATATCGGAAGCAGAAAGTTGCTGAACTGATGGGCGTTAACCGGAACACGGTGTTCAACGCTCTGAACCGGACTTTTGATTCTGTGTCTGAAGAAGACCTTATGCTCATTGACAAGGCAGTTAATAAGCTCATTGGTCGTGTCGAGGTTATCGTGGAGACTCCCGAACCACAGACGGCTGACGAGCTTGAAACGGCAAAGCCGCAGGAAGCTAATGAAGCTGCTGAGGCAGTTGCGACCGCCAAGGCTGCTGACAGTACCGAGACCGTCACTACTGAGAAGAAGGACTCTTCTAAGGATGACAACAAGCCAGACGACAATGTACCTTTTGCTCCATTCAGTGATGCGTACAATCAGCTGTGCTTTGAACCTCAATTCCACAAAGGTTGGCACTCCGTCAAGGATGCGTTGAACAACTACGCGACCAGCTGCTGCTCTGCGATAAGTCAGCTCTGGGATGGCGTTGGCAAAGTTCAAAGGCACTTTGACTACGGTCGAGCGCAGCAAGCCGCAACCTGAACCTTTTTAGTACCTTCACAATTTGATACTATCTCTTTTGCGCGAATCGAACCTTAAAGGCTAAATGCTGGAAGTCATTTCTAATTGAACCTGTATCTCTGGTCGGCAAACGGACACACTCATTCATGAGCGAGAACACAAGTTTTCCGGGTTGATGTGCAGGATTTGAAGCGAATCTCTTCCTTTTGTGCAAAGTTCAATTCACTATTGACAGTCCCGGTGAGGCAAAATTTAGACTCACACGTTCGAGAAGGACACGCCCATTTATGAGTGAGAACAAAATTCCCGAACAGGCTGCGGCTCAGGAGTCACGCTCGCAATGCCGGGATGGTGGTAGAGGATTCACGGACCACAAATGCTGGCAAACGCTACAATATTTTCGCGTTCATGCTGTTATTTCAAAATCCCAGGATAAGTGTACCCTTTCGGAGGACACGCCCGCTTGCGAGTGAGAACGAAATCTAAAGGGACCTGACACAAATCCCGCCTTTTTGGCGCTGATAACTGAACTGCGGACGGATGAAGTGGCCCACGTGGCGGCCATGACGGCTTTCCCGACCCGAAAAAAATTTGTCGGCTGGACTGGTAATAGGAGTCCAGGAGCCCGATTTCTCCTGAAAAACGGACCATGCCCAAGAATGTCAAACGAGTTGGCAATGTTTTTCAGGCTTTTGTGCGCGTCCCCTGTAGTAGAGCTCTATATATTATATATAAAGGGCATTGATAAGTAAGAGAGACTACTAGATTTGAGCTGAGAAGGATTGGCTTAGAGTTAGCTTAGGATTGCTTAGGATTAGCTTTGAGTTCCTTGGGATTGGCTTTGTCATAGCTTTACCTTAGGAAACCCACTATTCCTTAGCTGCAATTTGGCGGCCGTTGCGGGCTGTTGCGAGTTGTGTCCACTGCCGTCTGGAGCGTAGCTGCCTTGCTTTTGGGCTGGTGCTTCTTTGCTCCCTGGCATTCGCGTAGCTGCTTGTTTCTCATCCCTCCACATTCCGGGTCTTAGCTTGCGTAGCTGCTCATTGGGCTTTGGCCGCCTGAATTCCTTGCTCCTTGTATTTGTGTCTAAAGTGCTAACAATTCGCCCTTCGCATTGAGGGCATGTTCGGCTCATGATATAATTAAATCATGGCGAAAGGAGCTGGACATGAAGCGATATCGGTACTTATGCATCTGCAGAAAGAACAAGCAATTCTGCCAATACGCCTGCATTCACCGTGTTGCATTTTCCAGATTCCCATTGTGGCGGGTTCCGAAATTTTGCTGCTTGAAGCGGCTGGGGACCTGTACGTACCAAAGCGTGAGGAAGGTGATTGTGTGAGCAGCAGCATGATTCTTGAACATCTCGATGCCTGGCAGGGACAATGCCTTGTCTTAACCATTGTTGTGATTCTTGCTATCGAATGGCTTGGCCGGAACTTGAGTCTCTGGCTTGTCATGAAAGCGTTCGGCACTAAGACGGCAAGGTTCTACGATTCCCGTGTTACTGCAATCGGTGTTATCCACCATGAGCTCTCCCATCTCCTGGTTGCCATCTTCACTGGTGCTCGAATCGACGGCGTGAAGCTCTACAAGATTTTCCAGAAGCAGGATGACGAAGTCCTCGGCTATGTGAACTACACACCTCGTGGCCTTTATCCGTTTCGCTGCATCCAGCAGACCCTCATCGGCATTGCCCCAGGAATCCTCGGCATGGTTCAGATTTGCACCATGAGCCAGCTGCTTCTTGGGTTCTGGTCGAGTCTTGGCAATGACTGCTTCAAGCATCCTGCCATCTGGATACTCGCAATCGTCATGAGCCAGATAGCATATCATTCCTGCCCGAGCCGGTACGACATCCAGGGCTCGTGGTTCTGCATTGGCCTTATGGTCCTTGCATTCTGTCTGTTCCGGGACAATATCTTTCCTACCTGGTTCGCCTTGCAGGTCATCCAGTGTGTGGCATTCGCCGTTATCCTTGCATCCGCACCCGTGATGCTCCTGAGCGTCATCGTGATGGTTGCTAAACTCATAAAGCACCTTGTCTTTGCTGGAGGTAAACAAATCTTTGAAGTTCGATAAACTCTATCTTCGCGTTACGGCTCTGCTCAATGGCCGCGAAGTTCATTACGACTATGTCATCAGCCCGAACGCCGATGACCTGACCGATGAAAAGGCCGACTTGATGAAACAGGAACTCTCGGAATCTCTGCTCAAAGACCTTCCGGCTGGCACCAAAATCCTTAGCACTGAGTTCATCCCGGAAACGGAGATGATTGCTCCGATTTTCGACGGAGACCGGGTCACTTCATGGCGGTTCCTCGATTACGTTGCAAACATCCTTTCTCCCGAACCTGACATGAACGGAAACCTGCATCCGAAATTCACCCCGCTCGCTGTTGTGCGCGTGATGGTGGACGAGGATGTTTCGTTGATTCGGCTGGAAGAACGGGAACGAATTCGAATCATGGTCGGGAACTATGTCATGGAATTGACCAAAGCTCCGATTTACACCATACAGCAAATTACGCCGGACGATTACTGGCGTATTCTGAAAGGCATCGGTGTGATGCGAAACTTCCCGACCTCTCAGAGAATCCTTGTGAAGGTCGTCTCCTTGGCGGAACTCAAACGCTGCACGGAACGGCGCAGGAAACGGTTCGAGGAGAACGAAAAGGGCTGAATGAACAGCTTGCCCCTTGCCTGTACGTTCGCCGGAACCCTCACACCCCGCCCACCAATGCATCGTTCAGAACGTCTGCAGTAACCTCGGTGAGCCTGGTTGCTAAATCTTTTGGCAGATACTTGTATTCCATTGCGAATCCCGTACACTGTGAAGTATCGTGAATACCCACAAACTTGAAAGGCGGTTTTTATCATGCTGAAAAATATTCTTGCCGTGATTGGTGCTGTGACGGTTGCTGCTGTTGCTTATGTGGCTTTCAGCGACCACGTGATTGTGAAAATCGAACCCGATGAAGAAGGCCCTGAGGACCCCGAGAAGCCGGAAGAGCCGAAAGAAGTTGCTAAGCCTTCCGAACCCAAAAAAGAAGACCACAAGTTGACCTTCGATGAGCTTGTTCGCAAGATGGATAAATCCGAGGAACGCTTGGCTAAAGCCGAAGCAGCAGCCACCGCCAAAGACGATGACAATGATGAGGATGACGAGGACGATGAGCCCGAATCCAAAGTCGAAGAAGTCAAAATTCAGGATGACTCGGCTGAAACTGAGTGACAAGGAGTAAAAGCTATGGACACTGATACTCGTATTTCCGTGATTGCTGGACGGCCCGGAGCCGGTAAGACCCGCTGGGCTGCCAGGGAAGTGGTTGAGACGCTTCGCGACGTGAACAACGTCGTCATTTACATCGGCTTTGACCGGGAGTTTGAGCGTATCTGCCGGATGGTTTCGGACACCTATGGCAGCAAACCTCACGGCAAGCTCCTCTTTGCACTGCAGGATGGCGCAGGGGAAGCAATCGGAAAGGCCGTCGATATCGCCAATAACGGGGAATCTCGCATGTTCTTGGGCAATGAGGATGACAACGAGTACCAGAACAATCGGCGGATGGTGTTTGTGTTCTATGACCAATGCCGCCATGATATCTTCAACGGCCGTCGAGACCTCCTGAGAGCGGCTGCCAGGGCCGGGGTTCATGTCAATGTCCTTTGCCAGATTTTCAGCCAAATTGACCGGGGTGATATCAATTGGCTGAACGAATACTGCACGCCGTTCGTCATTTCGAAGTCCCGTGAACCGCGCCTGGCAACGCAGGAAGAGATTCAGGAAAAGTACCGTTAAGCCATCTGAACCATCTGTTGCCGGAGAACGGAAACCTATTTTCGCTGTTGCGGGAAGTTTTGCTGGCGTATATCATAAGCTGCACGGGCGGACGATACAGGATGTCAGCCGGTATGAGACAGTCATCAATGGCTTAGACTAGAGAGGACGACAATGGCAAAGACACTGGTTATCGCTGAGAAGCCTTCGCTTGGACGCAGCATTGCGTCGGGACTCACCTGGTGGAGGAACGAACAGTTCACACGGCAGGGAAAAGACCGGAATACATGGCTGGAAAGCCAGAATTATATCGTGGCTTCCTCCGTTGGACATCTGTACGAACTCATTGACCTGGATGCGTATTTTCCGGATTATGAGCCGGGGAAAAAACATTCCTGGACGATGGAACGGCTTCCGTTCTTTCCCGACAACTGGAATTTTAAGTTCGAGGGGAAGGACAATGTCAAGGGCCTGATTCGAACTATCAATAGCCTGATGAACCGCACAGACGTTGATAAGATTTATAATGCCGGAGACCCTGACCGGGAAGGTCAGCGGTTGGTTGATGAAATCATCCATTACGGCCTCAAAAAGCCGAAACCTATCTATCGACTTTGGCTGCCTGATACGACCAATAAGACCGTCAAGCAGGCGTTTGAGACGGCAAAACCCAATGACGGGTATGCGGATTTTTCCTCCTCCGCAGAGACCCGCAGCGAGATGGACTGGCTCTTGGGAATTGAGCTGACTCGGTATGTGTCCGTCAAGGCAGGCACTTTTATCCGCATCGGACGCTGCGTCTGCCCGATTGTTGCCCATGTCATCGAACGCGAGAAGGCAATTCGGGATTTTGTTCCGAAACCGTACTCCGCCGTGTCCAGCAAGGAGAAGACGAACGGTGAGGACATTGAACTGACCAGTAAACGGACGTTCGAGGAAGGCCATGAAGCCGAAGCTCAGGCGTTGGCGGATGCCTTCAACCAGGCGGGCGCAACCGTGACGAGCGTTAAGACGGAGCGCAAGACTGTCAATCCAGGTAAGCTCTTCTCGATGAGCGACTTGCAGAGCTTCGCCTGTAAGGCCGATAAGACCCTGTCTCCGGCAGATGTTCTCGCCGCAACGCAGGCACTCTATGAAGGCGGATTCGTCACCTATCCGCGTACTAACAGCAGCTACCTTGCCACGAATGAAACCGTCAAGGTGGACGCAGCCATCAAAGGTTTAGCGCAGAACGGAATTACGGGCCTTGTCAATAAGCCGGGCCTTAAATCGATTTATGACGACAGTAAAATCGAGGCTCACTCTGCTATCACCCCGACCGGTAAATGGCCTGGAGCATTGGCAGGAGCACAGAAAACGGTTTTTGAATGTATCTTGAATCGATTCTGTGCCGTTTTCTGTGCGGAGGATTGCACCGTGGACCGAACCACGATTGTCATTCATTGCCATGACGAGGACTTCATGCTGAAAGGTGATGTACAGGTCACTCCCGGTTGGCGGAAATTCGAGAAGCCGTCAAACTGCGATAAGATGCTCCCTAAACTCAATAAGGGTGATGCGGTGAATATCAACTTCCAGCTGGTCGGGAAGATGACAACACCTCCGAAACGGTATACGGTCGAGGCTCTCAACAACTGGATGGTCGCCCCGATGCGCGGTGCTGAGAAAGAAGATACCGAGTACACGGACGCTGAATGGAAAGAGATTCTTTCTGACGCTACCATCTGCACCGAAGCAACCCGTGCTGATACGGTAGACCGATGCGTCAAGAGCCAGTACATTTCCCTCAAAAAGGGCGTGTATTACGGTGAACCTGCAGGATTCCAGCTGGTCGATATCATGGATAAGCTCGGCATTGTTTTGGATGTTCCCGTGACCGTTAACCTTTCCAAGCAGCTGCACTCCATCAAGGACGGAAACCTGACCCGCGTTCAGGTTTTGGAGTTCACCAAACAGACCCTTGAGAGCATCATGTCAAAGGATGTGACGATTGCAGCTGCACAGGGAGCCAGCAGCAAGTATCCAGTTCTCTGCCAGTGCCCAAAATGCGGCAAGGATGTTGTGGAAACAAAGCTTGCCTATGCATGTACCGGGAAAGACTCTGATGGGAAACGATGCCCGGTCGCAATCTGGAAGAAGAACAAGTTCCTTGAAGCGCTCGGCAAAGAAATGACCAAAACAACAGCAAAGGCTCTGCTCACAAAAGGCAAAGCTCCGCTCAAAGGATGCACAAGCGCCAAGACCGGCAAGAAATACGACTGCATTCTAACATGCGACTTTTCCGGAGACCGACTAGCTTATCACATCGAATTTGACGGCGCTCCTGTATCGTTTGGAAGCAAAGTCGGAAAATGCCCGTTCTGCGGAAAGCCTGTGGCAGAGACGGCAAAAGCCTTCACCTGCACGAACAAGTCTTGCGGCGCGGCGCTCTGGAAGGAATCGAAGCTGTATGGCAATGAGCTTGATGTTGATGCCGATATTGCCAAGACTCTTCTCTCCGGGAAAACCGTCGAAGCCACGATTCAGAACAAAGAGAGAACCGGCACACAGGATGTTGAGGTTGGGATTGAACCGTATACGGCACCCAATGGCAGAAAATATATCGGCCTTTGCATCATGAAAACCAAATAGTTAATTTGCCTCATCGCCTGCCCATTTTGGGTGGGCGTTTTTTGTTGCCAAGCTGTGCGAATTGCGTATGATTAAGAACAGTGATACGAAACTAAAAAATCAACGGTAGAGGGATAAAAACATTGAAGCCATATTTTATAAAAGTCGGGTATTTCCTGATATTTATTTTCGCAATCCTCAATTTTTTGGGGCTGAAGCAAACGGAATTCGAAATCCGGCAGCTGGATAGCACGGCAAGAATCCTGACAACTCATGCGGAAGCGATACAGGCAGCACAAGAACAGCCAACGCTGAACGCGGCGGCCGCCGCCGCTCTAACGAGAGCCGATACCCAAATCGCGATTGCTTCGTTCTCAAATGAGAATGTAGCGGGGGAAGCAAAACGACTCGCGTCTCTCTGCAACGCAAACATCAAAGAGAAGTCCATTACGGCATCGGTGTCGAATGACGCGGTTCTGGAAGAGATGGCGAGAAGACCGAATATGTATGGGCGGCTCGTGATTCCTTCCGTGGGAGTCAATGTGGCGTTGTTTGCAGTCGTCAGCCAGGCAGCAGCGGATGCACAGGACAGCGCTGCATATTTTCCGTTCAAAAACTATATGCTGGTTGCGGACCACTGGAATCAGGGGTTCTGGAAAATCAAGCGTTGCTCGGTTGGAACGAAAGCTTATATTTATCGCGGAACTTCGATACAAACGCTTACATGTACCGGCATCTGTCGCGGCGTGAACGCTGGTTATGATTTGCTGTATGAGGATGGGTCGAGCGCTACGACAGGCAGCGGAACCATCATGTATACCTGCAACGGTTCGAATTATCACGATATCACATTGACTTTTTGGAGCTGAGTTTTATGCAGAAGAATAATAAAAAGATGACATGCCTTGCGGCGATTCTCATGGCAGCACTTGCTGCATTGCTGATTTTTGCTATCGTTGACGCGAACCGCATCAATCGTAGTCTTTCTAAGCTGCAGCAAACGGTGAATTATGAAGAGCGGCTGGAACCTTTGCTGTTCTATGGCGCAACCGCTGAAACTGCCGAGACGGCTGCAACAGCCGAAACCGCAAAGACTCTGGAGCCGGAGCTGAACTTCACCGTGACGAAAAGCGGCATTGTTCCAGATGACGGCTCCTATGTTCCGGTCACGCTGGGCGACGTGACTGTCTGCATTCCTGTCGCCGCTGCCGGGCAGGGCGGATGCACGGTGACCTATTGCTCCGGTAATTCCACTGCCGCAATCGGGGATTACAAAATCACACTGGTGGAAGGAACCACAGAGGATTCTATCGCGACTTTTCAGAACGATGACAAGGAAATCCTGTCGGGGACAAGGACGATGGGAGAAGAATTGACTTTGACCGTTGCTGCTGAAGCCGAGGAAGGGCAGGAGACAGAACAAGAGGCAGTGATTGAAAAGCTGCTTGCTGATGCAGTAATCACCGATACAGCTCCTGCGACAACTGTGTTTGGAGAAACCGTAAAAGACGATGTCGTAATCGAAGCGGACGATGGCTATTTGCAGCTGCAGTTGAATGATGACATTGTCTTGGCATCAACTTTCAATTTCAATTTTGATAAAAACGCCTTCTCTAAAACCCTGAACCTTCCCGGTGGACTCACTGTTCGATACGGGAACGTGCAGGACAAAGAGACCGGGTATATCCCGTTTGTTTCTACGGTAAATAACCGCAATGTCAAGATTCTTTCTACCGGTGCGGAAGTGCTGCAGGGATTCTTCCAGGGCTAATACGTTCTGAACCAATCTTACATTGAGCCATCTGCCCATTTCGGGTGGGTGGCTTTTGTTTTGGGACAATGCTTGCCAGTTCTTGCGATGCTCGTATCATTAGAAACTGAATCAGTATTTTTTGCGGGGAATCGGGTGAGGAGAACCATGAAAAACAACGGAGAAAAGCTTGAAGGGCTGATGATTGCGGCGATGCTGCTGATTTTTGTCACAAGCATCTGGGCGTTCAGGGACGCTCAAAGAATGCACGAAAAGTTGGCGGAGAAGGTACAGCAGACGCCGGAAACGGCTGAATTTGCAGAGTTTGTATCTCATTTATTGCCAGCAACGCCGGAAACGGCAGAAATCACTCCATTTGATGCAAGTGACCCGCACATGAATTTTGTTGCAAGCAAAGAAAGACTCAAATTGACTCTCAATTCCTGTGTGCCGCTCTCTTTGGATGATACAACGGTCTGCATTCCGATACAGAGCATCGGTGAAAGGAGCCTGGTATCGTATCAGACGCAAGACCATACGGCCTGCGTTGGGGCCTATCATATGACTCTTGTGAATGGGCACAAGGAAGAAGGCATCAACTTTCTTCTGATAAATGATTCCGCCTTGATATCCGGAACAAGGAATATCAATGAGGATACCAGCCTTGTCGTCACGGCACTTGTCAAGGTGAATGAAGAACAGCAGCAAACCAAAGTGATACAACAGCTTTTGGATGGAGCGGTTCTTTGCGATGTCGCACCGACCATCACAATCTTTGGCGTTCCAGTTAAGAACAATTCGATGATTGAAGTGGATAACGCTCTTGCCAAAATCGAAACGAATCAGGGCAGGGTATTTATCACAAGCTCGGCCGCTATCAAGGAATCCAAGCCTCTCGATGAATCTGTGGTTCTGCCATCCGGCATTGAAGCCAAATACAACAGCACTGCCCGAACCGGGTCTGGGGATATTGTTTTCGTGATTGAGCAGGATGGCTGCAGATATTATCTGCTGGCTCCGAGCGTGGAGCAACTGCTCGGCGTGTTTGGCAATTCTGAATCTTAATCAAGGCTTTTGCGGTTGCAACTGACATCAAGGAGGGTATCAATCAAATGTGCAATTACAGTGACTTTGTCGAGCAGCAGGGACTCAAAAAAAGGCCGCGAAGAAGGGCATCTCGAATCTCTTTCTGAGAGCGTTGCGAACCTCGTTCGTTCGGGACATTTTTCCATTGAAGCAGCGCTGGACATTTTGAAGGTGTCTGCTGATATTCGCTCGACTGTCAAAGAAAACGCTGAGAAAGCGCTCAGTAAATAACAATAAGCCGTTGCCTATGCTGGGGGCAGCGGCTTCTTCTTTTTGCTATGCAGTGCTGTCGGCCTCACAAATCTCTTGCAATATTGTGCGAACAGCATATCATAAAAAATGTACGATAGATAACAGCCTTTTGGCCCAATGCGTACAATTCATATTCTGCAGCTAAATTAGCAGACTCTCCAATTCGGTGGGCCTGCTTTTTTATTTGCAAGAAAGGAGTGCCGACAGTTTTCTGTCAACCATTTCCGAAAAAACAAATATCAATCAAGAGAAAGGAAAAATTGTATGTTTAACGCAACCTGCCTAATCAAGACCGACATCGATACCGTGAACAAGTGTATGGGGCAAAATCCCTACAATCCTGAGACTTTTCTTCAGAACTTTGCGTCTCGTCTGACATCTTTCGACGACCCTCTCCTCAATATTTACCCAACATCCGAGATTGCAGGAAACATCGAAGACAAGGATGTTATTCTGGGTCTTCGCGAACCGCAAAAACTCATTGAATGGGCGAAAACCATGAAGGAACGCACGCAGTGCATGGCAATGGCTGAGTTCAGTGCAGCATTGCAGAAGCATAAAGCAGAAGGCATCGACATCACCAAGCCGATGTATACCTGCCTGCGCTCCATTGAAATGGATTCCAACGAATCTTATCTTCTTCGCTACGCCGCTGAACTGTTCGACAACCATCCAAACCCGGAATGCGGTGAGCTGTTTTATGACGGCGACTCCTGGAAGTGTTTCCCAAACGGTTTTCAGCTGAAAGACATCGAAGCTCATGCTGAGGACTACATCATCATTCCGGGGCTGTTCTATGACGACTGATTGAAAACGAAAGGAATTTTATGGACTGGAAATTTATCATGTGTCTGCTCGTTATGTGCTCCACCACCATCTGGAAGCTTCTGGAAATCCTCACCTACGGTGAGATTCAGGTCCGGCAGGTGGATGACGTCATGACGTTGTATATGGCTTTCACCATCTATGCTGCCTATAAGGCTGGCATGGCAGTACAGGCTAAAAGGCAGAAGCAAACCAAAGAAAAAATCGCAACCACCTCTGATAAGCAAAAAGGAGAATGACTCTATGTATCAGCTGCAAAACATCGATTATCTGTACCGTATCTCGACTATGACCGGCTCGTCCAAGCTCGTTACCGTTCAGGCGGACAGAGACTCCCATGACCTGAACGATAAGCATTTCGTGATGCTGAATCTGTGCCGGGCAATCGTGAATTTCGCCAATGAAGGGCACGTGATTTCAGCTGTGTATGAACTGGAACCAGATGGGACCTCCAAGCGGGTTGCCTATCGCGGATTGCCGGAATACCAGGAAGCACTCAAAGACCCTGAACCGGATGTGATTGTTGCGAAATTTGCAACGAACTTTTCGTCCGGCGCTTCGTTCGCTTCACAATGCCGCGTGAATCAAAAGAGCCGTGAAGTGTTCGACATTGAGGCTTCCGGGACTCCTTCTGATAATGATGATATTTCTGAACGCCTTGTTTCGCTGGATGACGGCGAACACTGGCATCAGGTTCACTGCATTGATGATATCCTCGATGAATACGACGATGATATTGACAATGCTTTGGATGCTCTGTATTCCATCGAAGCTCACGGTGATATCGACGGGGACTACTGGTGTACTACCACCGATAAAGACCTGAACCGGACCATTCGTGAATGCCGCACCGAAATTCTCGTTGATGCGCTGCTTGCTCGCGGCTCTGAGGCGGTAGAAGAATTTCTCGGCTATCCCGTAAATATGTCGGAAGCCGAATGCGTGCTCGAAGAATACCTGAATAACCTGTCCGATGAGGATTTGGCAAACGCCTTCTTCGAAACTCTTTGAGTTACCGCACTTGCGCAGATGTGCGAACAGGATATTATAAAAATTGTACGATAGATACCATCTACTAGGCGCGTTTTGCGTTCGTACAATTCATAATTTCGCTTGAAGGCGGACTTCCCATACCGGGAGGCCCGCCTTTTTGCATCAAAAATTACAGGAGGTAAATACCATGTTCAACATTATGAATCTCAACAACATCGAAAACATTTTCTACTGGACCGACAATAACGGTGCTGTTTCTCTTCCCGGAGATACTGCCCTAACGTATCGGACCAAATCGGACCTTCCTCGGTTCGTGGCTGCCGTTTACAGTGCGCTGAACACCGATAGTGGTGTTTCAGAACGTGTTGTCACCCTGAACGGCCACTGCGGTTTGCTGTTGGATGTACTTTACGATAAGGACTGGGTATCGGAGACTTTCTCTAATCTCAACTGTGAGATTCCAGACGAAATCATCATGAACCTGTTCGGCGCTGCCTTGCCGTGTCTGGCACAGATAATGTGGAATGATATCCATGCCTCACTTAACAAGACGGAACATTGTTCGAACTGCCCCGACCTCAGAATTTTGGTTGGCCAAAATACAGATAAGGATGGTCATGAGCTTTGCTTCTTCATTCCCTTTGGCGGCACAGAGTTTGACCATGATGAACGAATCAGGTGCGCACATGCGGCTCGCGTTGTAGAGAATTATCTAGACAATGTGGCTTATGGCAAAAAGGTAGAAACATACATTCGTGAACTCGTTGAAGCTGCCAGTATTGACGGCGCTATTTCTGAAAGCAACACGGAGGTGTGAGCTATGCTTATCAAGAATATCAAGTGGGATACGGACGGCGACATGGAGGCTCTTGCCTCCTTACCAATAAAAAGGGTGCCGTAAATGTAGAGTTCAAAGTACCTGCAAAAAATGGTCAAAAATCTGCAAGCCTTAAAAAGCTTAAAATCGTAAATACGACAGATTCCATGCATTCTGCATGGGAAAAAATATCTTAATCATTTAAAGAAAGGAGTAGCAGGGTATTTGTGCTAACTGAGTACACTTCAAATTGCCTCTTGGTTAGCGCATTCCTCACCGCCTAAGTCGCAAGCGACTATGGACGGTGTACCCTGCGCACATAATTTGATGAAATGGAATGTATTTTGTAACGAAAACGCTCCTTATCGTATTTATTATCGTCAAATTGAGGTTGATGGATATGAGATGTATGTCATGTTTCCATTGCCAATGACTGGCATGGAATGTGGCTGGGCAGTATCGCATGGCGCAACTACGGCAGCTACCATTCAGGAAGCGGTTCAAAAGTTTTATCCCTTTATGATAGAGTATATCTGCGATAAAGAGGATTCCGACAACGATACGCAACAATACATTCTCAAAAACCTCAATTCTCTTGGCAACTCTGTGGATTTTTGGGGCAGGAAAAATGACCGTCAACATGTTATTGACGGCATGAGCACAACGCAGAAATCGCAGCTTTTGTGCTACATTCTGCGAAATCATGAAGTCTTTGGCAAGATGACTTGCCGTGACTGGAAAAATTGGCTGCTGGATGACGCTGAACCTCAGTTTGGTATCTGGTTTTGATGGCATTAAAAACGGCAGGCAACATCCCGGCCCTGAACAACAAGAAGGACAAGAGTGCTTCGTTTCCGGTCGTCGTGCATCGGGAAGTTTTACCCTCAAAAAGCTAGACGGCACGCGTATTTCCAAAGGTGTAACATTTAAAAAATTGCGGCTATTAGAGCCTGCAACAAATTATCTAATAGAAAGGATGTGAACGGGCAATTCCTCCCACGACTAAAGTCGCGGGTCTCCTTGCCCTGATTTATGAAAGCTGAAATTAAATTTGCAAACACAAACAATGGACCCAAAGCCTTTGTCAAGACTTTTGACGATGATTGGACTCCTATGAGCACGCCGCTCAAGGCATACAAAAAAGACATGCGCAGTATCAAGCCTGCAGGTAACTACGAAGAAGGAAAGGACTACATGGTAGCCGTCAGCCCTTGGGTTCTTGAAGCATTTCTGAAAGCCAATCAGATTGATTATGTTCAGCTGATTCGCGGCCAGGACCTCAAGAATCCGCCCGTTGGCAGCATTCGGTATGCGAACGAGAAGGAAGTCGTCTGGTACGAGTATTCTTCCGCAACCACCACACGCCGCTGCACGGACTTGTCCCGCGCAAAAAGCTTTGTTCAGGAATGGGTCAATCTTGATTGTCCTACACTCAAACGCTTTAGCACGAATCAGAAAGTGCTTTCCGTGAACGGCTTTGGCGCTGCGGTTCCGCTGTTTGAAAGCCCGCTGGTCGATACCTCCTATGTCGATACTGTCATCGCAGACGATATTGAAGACAAGGAAATCGAAGGACTACGCAAGCATCTGAACCCGGATGGCGTAATCTCGCAGCTGCTGAACAATGTTCAGAAAGCGAGAGCCGAGAAGGGAATCGATGAAGTGGAAAGCCGCGTCAAGCAGGTCGAAACCCAGATTCGCCTTTTCCTGCGCACTCCGGAAATCGAAAACGAAATCAAAGACATCGAAACTGCTCATCTCAATGAGGAGGGCGGCTTTGACTGTGGTTTCATTTTCTGGTATCCGAAAGCTGATTCTCAGCTCGAAAAGGACATGAGCCTGCTGGTCGGTGCCAACAGGCGCAAGCTGAGCTGGCTCGATATTGCGGTTCCGACTTTTAGTCAGAGCGTTAATGTTCAGAGATACGGCGCAGAGCTTGTCAAGAAACTCGCAAAAGAGCGTCTTGGCATTGAACTCTATTATCATTCGGAGCTCGACTAATATGCCTGACATGAGAATTTCATTGATGAAAGGGGAGACAATCCCCAGAGATATCAAGGGCCGCAGAATCATTTGCTGCTTTTGCAATGACAAGGGGACTTGGGATACCAAGACTCTTGAGAAATTTGCAAAGAGATTCCCGAAAGCAAAAGAGTGGTACTTACATAAGCTGCCAGAACAGCTCCGGTATCCCGGTCAGGTTCTATTCTGTCCGGGCAATAACGAGAACACGATTGTGGCAATTATGATTTGCAGTACTGAAACCGCCGACAAGTACGGCTCGAAAATTCAGTTCCCGTATCTGTACGGGTGTCTCTTGCAGGCGATGGTCAAGGCCAAACAAGCTGAGGCTTCCGTCATCGTATCAAAGCTCGGAACCGATATGGTCGAATGGCAGTGGAGAAAACTTATTTGGATTCTGAACCATGCGGCGGAAATGAATGAAGGGGTAACGGCAATCGCAGTTTCACCCTATGATTTGTCTGATGTGTTCGTTGAACCCAAAAAGAAGAAGTCCACTTCCAGAAAGGCAAAACCCAATAAAGATTTGGAGGATTCCGAAGAAAACGATAGCGAAAAGGACAACTGGGATGGTCCGCAAGAAAACGGCAGAGACCAACAGCTCAGCATGCCTGACGAAAAAGAAGACAAAAAATATAGTAAATACGATAATTTGCGCTAACTTACGAGCTCCTGCTGTAGTGCGGGGGCTCTTTTTTGTTGCCTTTTTGTTATTCTTTTGTTGTTCTTCCACAAAAAATCATTTTTTTGCTTTTAGGCTTTCTTTTACTTGCCCATCCGTGCGAATCAAAGATAATAAAAACAGTAGCCTAAAAGTGGCACTAAAAAGTAGCAATCAAGAAAGAGGTTATAACATGGCAACTAAGTTTTATCTTGCCGAAATTCCGGATGATTTTCCGGCAACCAACGTCAAATTTGAAAATATGACCAAGCCACTGTTGGCGATTCCGCCCAAGATGGTTGATGGAAAGCCGATTACGATTGTCGGCTACATCAATGCTGGCCAGAAAAAATACAAAGCAAACGATTACGGCTTTGTTGAGTTCAATGACAACGGGGCCGATTTTGCGCAGTTCAAAGACGCCAATATGGATACTCGGTATTCCGTGAGAGAAAAGGTTTCCGGTGATATTCTCGGATACCTGCCGCTTGAAACCGGGGAACTCGTTGGCATTGTGCGTGAGAAGGAAAAGCCGATTCTTCTTCTGATTATTGCGGTGATTGCTACTCTCGTGCTGCTCGTCGCCCTTATCACTGCAAGCCTTTATAAAATGGTGAACAAGCCCCTTGATGGCAGCGGCAGCGATGCCAGCTCCGCAAGCAGCGAAATCGTGATTGCTGACGGCGAAGCGTATGACGGGACGATGGACAACGGCAAAACCGATTCCGAGGAGATGCGATTCATCGAATTCCCGGCATTCACGACCATCTATGTGAGCCCTGACAGTACCGTGGACCTGGTGAACCCGGAAAGCAACCATGTCTACTTCAAATATACGATTCTTGAGAACGATGAAGTGCTCTATGAATCCGATTACATTGCTCCAGGCCAGAAATACGTCTGGCAGGCATCGGATTACATTACCGGGGCAGGAGCGCACGCTGTGGTGTTCTCGGTATCTACTGTCGGTGTAGATGACCAACAGCCGCGCAATGGCGCTGAGTTTGCGGTCACGGCCGTTGTATCTTAACTGGGCTGAATTGCGCGACAAGCGCATTTTGGTAAACTCGCAAGGGAGATAAATAGTAAAAGACAAGGGCTCGAATCAGCTGATGGCCTTGCACATGGCTGATTTTGTGTCCGCAATCAACGAAGGAGGTTTCTGAAGATGAAACTCGCCAAAGCTATGTCGATGGCCCTCGCTTGTGCGATGGCCGCGACTATGTGTGCAACCTCCGCTTTTGCTGCAACTTCCGGCAGCACGACTGACAACTACGGTCTGTCTGCAGTCCTGACTCCTGGTGTTTGGGAAGGCACTGCTACCTTCTCCTGCGCTCTGGCATAATCAATCCCCATAATAAAAACTGGGGTATCCCGCGCAAAACCGAAAAGCGGTCGGCCTCACAAGCAGGCTGGCCGCCTTTTCTATTAGATTCTGGAGGCTCTCACATATGAAAATGAAAAAGCTTATAGCAGCGGCATTGAGCTTTGTAATGATGCTTGGCATCAATACAGCCCCCGCATTTGCCGCTACGAGTAAATCTGCATCTACCGCGATTACCGCAGAGGTCGGGTCTGGGTATACAGTCACTGTCCCTGAAAAAATCGCGCTGACCAGCACGACTACAGGAACCGGCACGTATACGGGTACGATTGCTGTCAACATCAAGGGAGATGTAGCAGCCAATCAAACGGTAACGGTTGCGGCAACTGCGCCTACGATGAAAGATACAGCAGGAAACAGCGTTGCTGCTACCTTTACGTCTACCCCCAAGACAAAATGGTCACGGACTGACATGCAGTGCAATGGCACCACGAGTAACTATGTTGTTTCTGCATCCCTCACCCCCGGCAGCTGGACCGGAACCGCGACCTTTACCTGTACTTTGGCTTAAATCTTTGAATCATGCCGCTATCAAGAGGAGGGCATTATCATGAAGACATCAAAGAAAGTTCTGGCAGCCCTTCTGGCGATTTGTTTCAATACCGGAACTGCTCTGGCCGAAGTGGATAAGACTGCGACAACGGCGCTTGTTGCCGATGTGACTTCCGGATATACGATTACGGTGCCGGAAACTGTTGCATTGTCGAAGAGTACGGACGGGTCCGGTACTTATACGGGTACAATCCCGGTAAATCTCAAAGGCAGCGTTGGCAGTAACGAAAAAGTGACGGTGACTACCACAGTGACCGATATGACCGATGCGTCTGGGACTAAGGCTCCCGTGACATTTACGGCAAAACCGAAAACGGTCTGGTCATACTCCGACTTGCTGAATGGCGGAACTACAAGCAATTATGTGGTTTCCGCGACACTGACAGCAGGCAGCTGGAAGGGCACAGCTACATTTTCCTGCACGATGTCATAATGCCAAATTCGAAAGGATGTGAAAATCTGTGAACATCAAAAAAGCGGCTGCGAGTTTTCTGTTTATGATTTTTGCCATGGTATGTAATGTGTCCATGGCATTTGCAAGCTGGGGTGGCATGGGCTACAAAAACTGCGTGCTGTGCGGCGCATTGGTAACGCCTATGCCTACATATGGTGGCACACAGAAGTACACTGAATTCTACAACTGTGAAGAAGTTGAGGGCCTAACATCGAGCACAACTCAACGATATGCCCTGAAAAATATGTACGTTGTCAGCAACGCAGATGGCGTTATCTGCACAAATTGCGTTGAACGTATTATCAGCGAACACAAAGGCGGCACGGGCGGTGAAGTTGATGAATCAGTGTACATCATTACCGTTCCCGAATCAGTGACACTAAGCAATGAAAACGGTGGCACTGGAGATTATGCTAACACCGTTTCTATCAAGGCAACGGGCAAACTGCTGACAAACCAGAAAGTATTTTTTAATACCTCTGCTCCGACCATGCACCGCGACGGCAGCACCGATGTTGTCTGCACCGCCACTGCTACCACTGCAACAGAATGGGACGCAACTGCTGTAAAAGGGAAAACTGCACAAACCGATTATTCCGTGACTGCGCACCTCACTCCAGGCGAATGGACCGGTAATATGGTGTTTTACGCTTCGGTAGGAGATACCTATACAGTTGAGGTAGGAGACAATTCTGTATTGCTTTCTCCCGCTTATGAGGATAAAACTCATATTGTATTTGAATCCGATAACCCCTCCGTGGCTTCCATTAGTTCGGACGGCCATATTATCGCTTCGGCAATCGGAACTGCGAACATCACGAAGACCGCATATGACAGTACCGGGACTCGCGTCATCTATTCGTCCAAATACACCATCAATGTCACGGCGCAGATGCCGTTGATGGATGTGAGCCGTCTTGCTTCTGTATTGACGACTCTTTCCTCTCAGGGAAAAAACATCACCGTTATTTCGTTCGGCAATTATACAGTTCCGGGCAATGCAACGACCTATGACGTATCCGGCCAGGGTGACAAATCGATTGTCGCGTATGTTCCGACCACGATGTACGGCGGCTGGTGGTGGGGCGTTCAGAATGGCACAGAGCTTCGAGTGACAGATACGAACCGTGATATGGTGGCGTTTGCTTCCGGTAACAGCGTTTGCTTCAAAAGCGGTGCGTCTGACACTTCTACGGTTTTTGACAATATCAAGACCATTAACTTTGATGCAGTTGACACGACTCGCGTGACATCCGCTGCTTACGCATTCTATAACATGAAGTCACTGACTACAATTACTGGACTCAGCCGTTGGGATACCAGTAAAATCACGACGATGAACAGCATGTTCAAGGGATGCACAGGACTTAAAAGCCTTGATTTCAGCAGCTTTAACACCAAAAATGTCACGGATTTCTCCAGCATGATGCATGGATGCACGGGTCTTTCGAAAATCACGGTCGCGGATACTTTTGCGACAGCTTATCTCCCGACTCCGGGCTTTTCCACGGGCTTTACCTACGTGAGCAGCAAGATGGGTCTTACCATTGCCGGAAACCCTTCCAGCGCTTTGAGCAGCTATAATTTCACTTCCGATAACCGTACCGTGACATACGATACTTCTACCGCATCTGATGATGAGTCCGATAATGAATTTCCGAACGAGGATTCCGACAGCACCGTGGCACCTGCGCCGACAGCTTCGATGAACGTTTCAAACCTGGCGCAGGCAATGACGCAGCTCAAGGAATCCGGGACTGAAATCAAGGCTATTTCCTTTGGCGGCTATCAGGTCCCGGAATCGGCCAAAGTATTTGATGTCTCTGGAACCGGCTCCAGTGCAATTCTGACTTTTGTAAAAGAAGGCGAGAACCGGCTCTACGTCACGAATTCGGCTGGCGGAACACTTGTCTTTGGTGAGGGAAACAGCATTTCTTTTGATGAAAATGAGGCATTTGCCGACATTGAAAACATCGAGTATCAGAACGTTGATACTTCGCAGGTGACTTCTGCGGCATCTGCTTTTTCCGGAATGAAGAAGCTCACCAGCATTGGTGGATTAGAGAACTGGAACACGTCGAACATCACTACGATGAACAGGATGTGTTATCAGTGTGAGGCTTTGCAGTCTATTGCCGGGATGGAGAAGTGGGATACCTCGAAAGTAACTGATATGAGTGAAGCTTTTGCCGGTTGTCTTTCTCTCTCGGATGCTTCGCCGACAGATGGCTGGGATACCAGCAGCGTGACGAACAAAGAGAACATGTTTGTTGGCGCACTGTGCGAAAAAGCACCGGAGATAGCCAATGATACAGAGAACACTGATACTGATGCGGATTCGTCTGAGGGAAATTCCGAGCAAGCTGAAAGCAAAGCAAAAAACAAAGAGGATGAAGCCGAAACTAAAACTCCGGATTCAGAAAACACACAACCTGATACATCTACGGCAGCATAAGGAGGGGATGAACATGAAGGCTATCAAGCGCTTTGCTATGCTTTTGGCAGTGCTGTCTCCTTTTCTTTTGAATGTGTCGTTCGGATTTGCCGATACCGCTACACGGACATGTTCGGTCTGTGGGCAGAAATTCACTGTGACAACCCCGGCCGCTGATGACGCCAAAACATTCGAGGCGTACAACAAGGTAAACTCGATTAAAGGCGTTGAGTCGGATAAGAGCGCTATTTATACCGCAATTACGGATGCAAATGTCTATGCAACGACCATTAACGGAAAGCCTCTGTGCTCGAATTGTCTGAGTACGATGGGCGCTGCTACTTCTACAGGTAAAGGATTGCCGAAAACGGCTTCCACTCAGCTGCTTGCGAGCGCAACGGCGGTCTATACGATTACGGTTCCCGAAACTGTTAAGCTGACAGGCGTTGACAGTGGCCCTGGCTCATATACGGCTGACATCACCATGACTTTGAAAGGTGATGTCGAGGAGAATGCGGTGATTGTGGTATCTGTGGACGGTGGAACCATGACCAACACTGCGGGCAAAACCGCTGCTGTCACAGTATCCAATCAGACCAAAAGTAAATGGTCCCGCGCAGACTTGCTGAACGATGGAACGAGCGCAACTTGCAAAGTCTCTGCGGAGCTTGACCCCGGACACTGGACCGGCACAGCAACGTTCAGCTGTGAGAAAACGTATAAATAATTTTTTGGGAAAGAAGGAGAATGTATGCGCTTGAAATCTATTATAGCAAGTGCATTTACCGCGCTGATGGTTGCCTGTCCTGTATTGGCGTTCTCTGAATCTGCTGATTTCGACGACTCTGTGCCCGATACAGATGAGACGATGACGATAGATACGCCTGCCTCGAATGCTGATTCTAACGATGTTGCCTGGCTAAGTGCTTCCAAAGATACAGCAACACAGGTCACAGCAGAAGTGGACAGCTTTTATACATTGACCGTTCCGGAAGAAATCACGCTGAGCGGTACTGATGGCACAGGAATCAAGACAGGCACGATTTCGGTGACTTTAACTGGCGACATCCCTCTCAAGGGAACTGTTCAAGTCAAAACCACTGCTACGCCTCTGCAGGCGAAAGGCTCTGTAGATGTGCCTATGACCATCGCAACACCAAAGGTTGAATGGAATCGCACTGAGATGCTCGGAGACGGAACGAGTTCAGACTATTCCGTAAGCGCAGTTCTTGCTCCTGGCGACTGGACTGGCACAGTGACGTTTGAATGCTTGGTGCAATAAATGCCAACAAATCTTATACCGCTTGCCCTTTTGGGTAGGCGGCTTTTTGCTAGGTATTTGTTGTGCGTTCTGAACACGGCGGCTATGGCCTATCTTGTTTCCGGCATAAAAAGCAGACACAATATATTGTGTTTTGGTATTGCAATATACCATATATTGTGGTACAATATATCTACTGGCTCAAATGATAGCAAAGAACCTAAAGTTTGAGCATTTTCGTGTATGGCTATGAGACCGCTTCCTTCTACTTGAAGATAATATGAAATTATGTCAGCGGTTTCGCTCTCCGTCACGGCTCGAGAACATAACAATACGGCTATATATCCGCTTCCTTCATTTCTAGAAGAACAAGGAAGTCGGCTCGCATTTTTTGTGCTGCTGACTTCAACACGTTAGCGGATATGCTTTCCGTATCTATTACGTGTCTCATCCACCCGTGTCGAGTTTTTCTCGGCGCGGGATTTTTGTTTTGTTAGGAGGTCATTTGAATGCTGACTGTTTATGATTTTAACCGCGTCACGTTTGCACATCATCGCGGCATCGTACCACCCATGCCCGCACAAGAAGGGAAGAAAGCGGTGGAGAAACGCTATGTCTGTTCAGCGAACATGAAATTGATGGAATACGGCTATATTATGGCGCGAGACCTCTTTGATGCCTGTTGCAAGGCTGAATACAATGATTTCCTCAAGACCTGGTCTGCGCTGTATGACTGTGTCACGGAGGATGGCAAGGCAATTTCTCAGACTTCTCCCATCTGGCCGAATTTCCCGGACGATGCGATGAAAGCCGACCTTGTGGACCTGTATGTTGTCAACTTCCTCAATTATCTGACTTGCGGCGAATGGCAGCCAGACTTTGACCCGACAAAATTTTGCCCGGCACTGGACCGCAGCCATCTTCCTGCTGTGAAACAGATTCCGGCGTGTGATGAGGAGGAAATCTACCGCTATTCCGTACAGAGCATTACCGGGCATTCTCCTCTGTCTCCTGACGAGGTGTCCTGCGTTTTCGATACTCTGATGCATGATATTGATTTCACATCTGAGCTGATGGACCGCATGAAACCCAAGCATATTCCATGCAAGGAAAATCTTGCTCTGTATGTGTCTCGCATTATCTCTCGTCCCGAATGGCGGGAACAGGCATGCTTCAGGGATTTCAAGAGCTCTACCGATGTGCTGCGCCTGGCCGCAGCAATGAGCGACCAGGATGTGAGTCTTTCGAAAGCCCCGAAATTCCGGAACTTTAAGCGCGGTGAACGTCGTCAGCTGCTGGAACTTCTGGAACACACTGATAAGAACGAGGGCTTTGCATTGCATCCCGAAGAGTTCAAGCGATTGGGCGAACGCCTGCATCCGGGTGATTACTCTTATATCTTCAAGGAAGATTATGAGATTTTTACGAAGATTCGCAATGGTGTCAAGATTGAAACCTACAATTCCAAGCTGCAGGAGCTCATGAAAAAGCCGGTCAATGTGGACCTGCTCTCCGCTCATCTGATGATGCGGCCCGGTATGTTTGCCCGAAATCTGGACTTTGCGCTGCGCAACTGCTCCAATGAACAGCAGATGGAAAATGTTCTGTTCCGATTCATCTCGGCATGCAAGAGTATTGAACCGCGTGTCCTGGTCCAGCTCATCAACCATTTTCGGAATCGCAACAATCCTGTGCATTTGGCAACCGGCAAGGCAAACGGCGCTGCCAGCAAAGCTCTGGAACGGGACATTGAACCTTTGTCTGAGGATATCTGCAAACGTGTGGCACGCGATATCTTTAACCAGCTGTGGCAGGTCCTTCGCGCAGAGGACACCGAACCGAAGAGCGTGTACATCGACCCGGATTGCCATTGCAATAAGCTGATTTTTCCGGATAATCCCCGTCAGGTCACTTCCGCCGTGCGTGCTGCAGCCTGCGGCTCTCGCACGAATCTGTCGGACGGAAATGTGCTCCGTGCATTCCTTTACTGGAAGGGAAACGATGGCCCTGACCTGTGGAATGGCATCGACCTGGACCTCTCGGTTGTGTTCTACGGAGAGGAAAAGGCAAAGTTCATCTACTACGCGAACCCTAAGGACGAGACGCTCGGCGCTGTTCATTCCGGCGACCGCCGCTGCAGCGGTAAGAATGGTGCCGTTGAGTATGTAGATTTCGATATCAAGAAGTGCTTTCAGAACGGGTTCCGTTATGCCGCCCTCACTGTAAAATCCTACTCTGGGGAGAAATTCTCTGAGATGGAGAACGCTTTCTGCGGCGTAATGGTTCGGGATGGCAAGACGGGTGAGCAGTTTGAACCCGCGACTGTCAAGGACCGCTTTGCTCTCACTACGGATTCTGACCAGCTCGTTATGGTCGTTATAGACCTCATGACGCGTGAAGTCATTACGGTGGATAAGAGTGTGGCTCAGTTCCGTTTGTCGTGCCGGAATGTTGTGACAGACTATGCACCTACAGTAGCAGTCTGCACCTACGCGATGCAGCTGAAGAGCCTGTCTATCAAGGAAATGCTCGGTATGCGCTATGCACAGTTCCTGAAAGGCGACGACTGGAAACACGCAAGTGTTATCGTATCTGATGAACCTGAAAAGTTCAAGGTGACGGATAAGGATACTCCTGCGCCGCGCATTGTTAGCCCCTATGACATTCCGGGCATTTATGACCTGATTTTTGGCAAGGAAAATCAATAAAAAAGAAGCTGTTCTCCTGAAAACGGAGAGCAGCTTTTTCTTTGTCAGGATGATTTTGCAAGAGAAGCGTCGGCAATATCCTTTTCGATTTCATCAAACTGATACAGCAAAAAACGCTTGCAATTTCTTAATTGGATGTCTAACCGTCTTTTGGTCACCTTTTTGTCTTTAACCATGTCGAGATAATCTTTGGCTGGAGACATATCCGGGTCAAAAAGAACACATCCCAAATTTACCTGGCACTTGGCATACAGCTCACGCACTTCACAGCAGCGGGTCATATGCTCGTCTTTACGTCTCACACTCCAGCGAGCGGAACGCAATGCACGATAGCAGTTTTGCAATGCCGTGGTGCTGTAAATCCTTTTCTCTGCAACCATCATTTCCCTCCGACTTTTTATGAGAAAATTATACCATATATTTATGAATTGACTATGACAAAAGGTGGTAAAGCCATCAAATATATGGTAAAAAACGCGAAGGCAAGAAAAAATTTGAAAAAAAGTGAAAAAAATGCGAAAAAAACATGATGTTTGTGCTTGCGTGGGTGTGCGAGTCGCAGATAATAAAATCAGTGGCTCAGAGCAGTAAGCCCCAGAGCTCCCTGATAAGGGCGAACTCATGGTGCATATCTGCGTCATCAAGTCATCACATGGTAGACTGACGGGCCTTGAGATGTTGCAAGAATGGTCAGGCGAGGGAAGCGATGAATCCCTCATTGCTGCCAAGTACATCGTGTTTTGATGCAGTCAGCGTCGAGAGGACGCGGATATGCAGGGCTTGACTTTTGACCCGATGCATGCAGGAGCAAAGGAATCAAAAGAGATGGCCTAGTTCGAATCCACTATTTGAAAGGAGATTACCCCAATGAAATGTTACAAGCGCGTTGCAAGCGCTGTGATGGGTATGGCAATGGCCGCCAGCTGCATGGCTCCTATCACCGCTTACGCAATGGAAGACACCAAACAGCCCACTGACAATACTGCTATTGCCAACCATCCCAATAACGAGACCATGCTGCACAGCACTCCCGTTTACCGCATCGGCGCCAAATCCTTCTACAAGGTGAACGACGACGGTTCCGTTGTCTACGCCGACCAGGATGCCGAAGGCTACACTGCTGTTCCTGCCGCTTATATTGCAGGCAGCCAGTATAACGATGGCGAAGAGTACGGCGTTTATACCACCAAAAAGGCTGATGGCACCTTCCAGATGCATTACGTCAAGATTTCTGACTGCCAGCAGACTCAGGGTGGCGTGAACTGGAACCACGGCACTGCTGATGAAGCTAAGGTTTCTGACGATACCAAGGCTGAGGGCACCGACACCGCCACCAACGAAGACCCGACGATGTCCACCCAGTTCTACATCTACCTGGACAACGACACCGAGATTCCTCCCGAGACTCCTCCGACCGAGGAAGAGCACAAGGGCGTTTCTACCGATGACGGCCGCGTTGAGTACGATATTACCGTTGCTACCGTTAACCATGTCAACATGAAGGCTACTGTTCCTCTGTACGTCTGCATGTACGGTTTCCGTTCCACCGGCAACGTTGTTACCCCGACCAAGGATGCTTACCAGCTGCGTAACTACTCCACCATCGACAAGAACAGCCGCACCTACATTGCCGATATCGTGAAGGTTACCCATTACAGCCGCATCTACGATGCCGACCACTCCAACGACGAGCTGTTCTCCATCGCTTACGATGCCACCAGCAAGACCTACACCTACTGGTACAGCGACCCCTCCACCACTCAGGGTTGGCAGCAGCCTGCTATCTACAAGACCCTGGCTGATGAGCATATCAACGCTTCCGGTGAGTGCTACGTCATCTACATCGATGGCGAGTGGGACTTCAAGGCCGCTGGTACTCTGACCGGCGACGAGCTGCGCCAGACTGTGAAGGCTATCGACCAGAACCATCAGCTGTCTCAGGACTTCATCATCGGTGATGGCGATACTCAGTGCAACTTCGGCAAGGCTTTCGCCGTTGGCGACAGCAAGACCGACAACTCCAAGCGTGAAGGTCTGGCCATCAAGGTTTCTGAGCTGCAGGCTGAGCCCGCAACCTGGCGTGTTGTGCCTATGAGCACCAGCGCCTTGAAGCGCGGCGAAATCGCTATGAGCATTGCTCCTGCTTCTGCAATGTACAACGCTTCTGCCATCGACCTGTCCACCTGCTCCGCTCCTCTGGACATCACCGAGAACGGCTGGTTCATCGCTGGTGCTGAAAAGGCCAAGGTTGCTCAGGATGGCGCTGGCACCGATGCTGTCAAGCATGACGATGCTCCGGCCCTGCCGCTGATTACCACCGCCAAGATTGCTGGTTCCAACGTCAACGACGCTGGTTGCACTCCTGTCGTTCGCGTGACCTACAGCATCATCCCGATGTTCGAGACTGGCGATACTCAGACTGCTACCGCAGGCGGCGTCTCCAGCAACCGCTGATAGAGTCTCCGGACCTAATATAAAGCAAGCCCAAATGTAAGGGTTGGCTGTCGAGTGACCTGCCGCTCGGCGGCCAACTTTTGTTAATAACAGCTCAGTCAAGAAATTGACGGAAAGGAATTGAATATCATGGCAACTACAATGACGACCCCTGAAAAAAATTCGAAGAAGAGTGGTAACAAGCTCCTGCATCGGACCGTTACGATTTGTGTGATTCTCCTGCTTCTCCTGTGCGTGGGTCTGTTCTTCTGGCACAATAAAAATGCTACTGCTTCCGACAACCGCCTGGAAGATTCGGTCGCTGCACAGCTTGGCCAGCTCGAAGGCAAGAGTGAGGCAGAGATTCAGGAAGAGCTGAACCGCGTCGTGGAAGAGGGTACAATGGCCATCTCCATCAACGTTAATCCGGTGTTTGATTCCGGCGATTCTGAAGGCACTCTCGAAATCGAGAATGCTCCCGGTAATAAATACGCTCAGGTTGTGAGCATCACCCTGGATGATAGCGGCAAGGAAATCTACAACAGTGGACTTATCCAGCCTAACTATCACATCCAGACAGATAAGCTGTCCGAGGCCCTGGCTGCCGGTTCTTATGACTGCACCGCTACCTTCACGGCTTATGATACCACCGATGCCGAGAATCCTATCGAGGTTGGCACTGCTGCTGCCAAGATTACGATTTCTGTGCTGTCTTAACGATTCGCCCCGGTGCAGACTTCGGTTTGCCCCGGGGCTTTTTTGGAACTTGTGATGCTGCAAAGGAGGCATTCCCGTGAAACAGCTTGCGAAAGTTCTCGCGTCTTTCTCGCTGGCCGCAACGATGTGTTTGGGCGTTGGCTTTGCAGCCGATTCTCCGCATCCTGGTGAGCATGGCACGGTTGACAAGGCTATGGTCTCTGAAGAAACCGATAAGGCTTACGATGAGAAGCCGAATATGGGTACAAAATTCAACTTGTATCTTGCGCCTGACATTCCCGAAACGGTTCCTCCTATTAAAAAGGATGTTCCTAAGATGGGCGATACCGGCATTCCTCAAGAATCCCTGCTCCAGGCCCTGCTGGTAGCGGGTGGCTGCTATCTTGTGAGCGATGGCGTGGCTGTTGCTTGCAAGGGTGGACGCCGTAAACCTAAGAAGACTGCGGAACTGAAAAACGCATAAGAAGAGCCCCGGTGCTGAAATGCATCGGGGCTTTTTCTATATCAGGAGGCTTATTGCCAGTTTACCGGGAATTCATAAATGTCAAAGCTATCTGCGCTCTTGTCAATTTCATTTTTCTTGAACGCATCGATACTATCGTATACCGTCATCGTGATGCTGTTGGCGTGACCATCTACATCAACCGAGCCGTCGCTGTCGATAATGACGTTCTTAATCCAGAATCCAAGAACTGCTGTTCCGGTTTCTTCGGTTTTGTCATCGATGTATTCGACTTCGTAGGGGATGAACAAGTCGTTGTATTCGCTAGAGAAGTTGCGTTCACCGTCTCCGCCTCTCCAGGAAATCATGTATCCGACATCTACCCAACGCGGCTCACCTACGTTTTCTCTCGAAAAACCAATTTCATTGTGGTCTGCATCAAACACCGATTCTTTGTGGACGTTATAGTCAGACCCGGCGCTGTCTTCCAATCTGGCAACGGCAATCGGCTTGACGGCATCCAGAACGTCCTGAGTCACTTCGTCCACAGAGCGAATATATTTGGGTGCTCCCTTAACGGGAATCTCAATCGTGTCGCGGGTGAGTGCATATTTTTTAGCAAAATCTTGTGGAGCTTTTGGTTTTACATGTAAGGCGATGGTGTCGTCTTCGCTGTATTCCTTGTACGTGTCGAAATCATCCACATAATATTGTAGATTTTTAAGCGGACTATCTTCGGGGGCATCATTTATGAGGTTGAGTCTCAATTCAGGGATTGTCCCGATGATTTCAAACGAAACTTTGCCTTCTTCAGGATTTTCGCTAAAAATTGTTGTGAATATCGAATCATCGAACGGGTCTACCATTTCAGGCTCCTGCAAGCCGGATACTGTGATTTCCTTGCTTGCCGCTTTTGCAGTGACTTTGTATTCTTTCTGGAAATAATCGGAAATCTCAACGCTCAAAGTAACAGTATCGCCGTTTGACAGGTTCTCGGATGGCGTGACCTCGTAGTTCACTTCGCCCATCATGGCCGTTTCCGTGCGAGCTTCATCCATATCCGTCTGAGTTTTGCCTTTGTCGAAAACATCGGTTCCGATTTTGTTATAGTCAACATTGACAGTTGCTGTTGCTTGACCATTTATCCCGTCGAACGTGACATCCGCGTATTGCAGGAAATCAACAGTCTTAGAACAGCCGGTGAGTGACAGTGCGAGCCCAGCGGTTGCCGCTGTAATCAAAAGTAAACGCCTTAACTCCTTCATTTCAAACACTCCTTTTTGTTGGATTTCTGTTGGCGTTGTGTTGTTTTTATTATATCATGACACATATTTGAGGTCAACATATTCGCGATAGGTACAACGAATGTAAGAAATATTAGGAATTTAGAAAATATATTGTAATTTAGAATTGGTATGATGGTCAGTGGTTAGTTGCCGGATTGTGCGATTCTCATACAATAAAAATAGACAATATCGTAATTTGCGCCGTTGTGGGGTGTACAAATGCATACAGATAACAAAACAAAACTGACTTGGGTCGGGGTTCTCCGACTGGTTGTTGGGGGTATCTTCCGGCTTATCAGCATCGTTGCACTTCTAGCTGTGCTTGGAATCAGCTATCTGTTGTTTCAAAATGCAAAGCAAACCAAGGAAACGCAGGACCTCAATGTTCAGCTGGTTGAGATGCGTCAGGAAGCAGAAACCGAAGAAGATAACACGGATTGGTCCAAGGGAATGCTGGATATCAATTCCGATTATAAAGGTTGGCTTACGATTTACGGAACACAAATCTCCGAACCAGTCGTGCAGGGTGAAACAAACGAAACCTACCTGCGTACCAACATCAATGGCGAACATGCCGAGGCAGGAACCCTATTCCTCGATGAAACTACTGACCTGTCGCAGGATGGCAACCTTATCATTTACGGCCATAAAATGAACGACGGAACCATGTTCGGAACTCTTGATAAGTTTGAGGATGAAGAGTTCTTTGATAATAATGGAACAGTTTGCTGGGAAAGTGAGAAGGGCAAAGAGTACTATCAGATTTTTGCGCTCTTGGTTTTACCTGGATACAGTACAGCCCCTGATTTTATCGACCTTCAAGCCTGGAACAACGTTCTGGATGAAGAACAGACCGCCGACATGCTCAACACGATTGCAGACCGCGCATCTATCTTTAGAGGGGAATCCTTTAATCTTGAAAAGGACAAGTACATCTTCCTGGTGACCTGTGATTACAGCATCAACAACGGCCGCCTTGTTCTGGTGGGTAGACGGTTAAGCAAGAAGAGCGAGACAGAAGAAAACACAGAGGAAAGTACAGATAATACTGAAGAAGCAGTATCTGAAGAGGAGAATTGCGAAAATGTTGAATCTACTGCACAATAAGCCCCAGCTGCACCTGTTTGCACCTGAACCGCTATCCGTGACGGTTCTTTCGAGACAGGAGGCAGAAGCGCAGGCTCCGACATTTGGCCCCAATGATTTTGTTGTGAGTATTGGGAATCCTGAACAGGCTGAGCTTCATTTCCCTTGTCCGGTTCTTCATCTGCACTTCTTCGACAAAGAAGACGACCGGTGCATCACAGAAGAGCAGGCAGATACTCTTGCAGCATTTGTCAGAAAAGAAATTGGACTTGGCCGCCACCATCTTATCGTTCACTGCAATCAAGGAATATCTCGCAGTGCGGGTGTTGCTGCAGCGTTTCTGCGGGCATTTGGATTTGACGAGGGAATCATTCTGGACGAAGGTCGGTATTGCATCAATGGCTGGTGCTATCTCCATGTGTGCCGAGCTTTTGGCTTAAAAGTTTCTGGGGAAGAAGCAACTGCTGCAAGGCTCCGGAGCAGACGGGCGTATCTGTTGACCTGGTCCGTTGTGGGAAACAGTGAGGCAGCAGATGGTTCAGAAAGCACTGTAGACGATGACTTAGTGTGAAAGGCAGAAAACCAAAATGCAACTTGAAAAAATGCTGCTGGAATACGATTGCTATCCGATTCTGGCTATATATGTTGAGGATGGCAAACGATATTTCTGCAATTGTACTGAGTTCCGGAGCTTTGAGCGCATTGCTGCGTATCCGGCAACGGTATCTCAGCTGATTCAGGTCCTCACCAATGCCGCGACACCTGCTGAGGTATTTGGAAATGCAGAAACCGTTTGGGTGGCAACTCTCAATTTCGACTCCGAAAAGTATAAAGTTGAACAGAAGGCCGCAGCGGACCTGAGTGATTACGATAAACTGCCGGAAAGAGAGTATGTGACACATCGCCCGGGGCAATTTGCAGAATATGTGGAGTTTCTAAAACGTAGTGAATAAAAAGAAGAGACGGCCTTCTCGATAACGGAGGGCCGTCTTTCTTAATTTGTTGGATGCGTGATGTGCAGCTTGCTTTTTAGCCCTTCCTGAAGTACCTGTGAAAGGTCGATGTTCTCTTTTTCGGCAAGCTCATTCAGCCAGCAAGGGATGGCGACATTTCTCTGAACCATACGCTGCTGGTCTTCTAAAGAAACGTCAACGAGTGTGACGATTTGCCCGGATTTGGCAGCGATTCCGTTGGTCGAGAATGGCTTTGGCACGGGTTTCTCTGCATTTTCTTCGGAAAAAGCCCACATGTAAATCGCATTCTTTGCAGCGTCAATGGCATCGGAAAGCTTTTCGCCTTTTGCGGTAAGGCTAAAGTCTGGAATGTATGCTGTGTATCCTTCTTCGGTGGAAGTCAATACGATGGGGTAAGTTGTCTTCATATGTACCTTTAATTTGAACGATAGAACGTTTTGAGACTGATGTTTAGCGGATGATATAGTCTCTAATGTGACGGCTGGTATCTGGATGCTTTTCCAGATGGTCGCATTGCTGCGCAAGCAGGCAGGCAAAAACGAAACGTGGGTCCGAATGAGGACGAACAATGTTGCCTTCCTCGTCTGAGAAATAGAAATCTATCGTGCTATATAGAGGAGACGTTGCGGGAAGCGGAACAATCGAACCATTGAAATCAATTTCAAAGATAGAGTTTGTCGCTTGAGCTGCAGCAACATGATGGCGATGGTTGGTCACTACCACTAAGTTGAGTTCCGGGTAATATACGCCCTTGGGAATTTCCTCAACCAAATTAAAACCCTCCTGCTCGATGTCTTTCATTGCTTTAATCAACTTGCTTGTGGTGTCAGGAAATACTATAATATGGTTTTTACTTGCCGAAAAGTGACCTTGCGTTGAACTCATTTCAAATGCTGGAGGGAGTTTTACCAGTTCCTGAAGTTCAGTAAGATATTGAGAGTTCGTACGGTAGGCGTAAAAGCCTGCCATTTCATGAAGCAGACTGTCAATGTAGAAGCGACCATACAAGATTCTTTCGTCTACAGGCATTGTATCGTCGTCCATCATTGCAATTGTTGTTGCAGCATCTCCGAGCCAAGAATTGTTGCGTAGGGCTTTTTCAATATCAACAACAGGGTCGTGATAGTTTGGAAGATATTTGAAAATATCGGTGTTATTCAATGTTAAGGGCCTCCAATTCTTGATTTAACGTATCCAAAATGACCGGGACACAGTATGCGTTTAGTGCTCTCTCTCCGCCAAAACTGATGTAGTTCAGTGCCGAAATAAGTTTTCCACATCCCCCGCGATAGTCCCGCTTCTTCATTTTTTGCTTGAACGCATAAAGGGATTCGATGTATTTCATATTTGTGGCGACTCGATAAGTGGTCAGCTTAGGGGCAGACTCATTCATACGCTTGCAGCATTCGATGAGCGCTGAAAAGAAATCGTTGGTTCTGTAAGCAGCATCCAGCGGTTCCATGATATACGCGTGAATGGGGTCGCTGATGCCTTTCACAATATTATAGTTATCCATGGAAGCATCTCCTTTGTATTGATTCTACGTTTAATTCTACGCAAATCGCAACAAAAGGAAACATGTTGTGACATAAACCACCATAAATATACCATATATTTTGCTTTTGCGAAAGTTTTGCTTTTTTGACCTTGTTTACAATCCCGCAATTTCAGTATATAATGTAAACAAGAATGAGGGGAACTGTTATGAAAATAGGTAAGAACATCCAATATTTTCGTTCTCAAAAAGGTGTGTCTCAGCAATGGCTGGCCGACGCCATCGGCGTAAGCAAAATGAGCATCTCATATTTCGAGAACGACAAACGTCGCCCAGATATTACGACTGTCAAACGCATCTGCTCTGTGCTAGATGTGCCTTTAGGTAAATTCATGGCATTCAGTGACGGGGTCACCCTCTCTGACGGCTCTTTTCAGAAATCAGATGACTTATCAGCAACTCAGAAAAACTCTATCCTTGCACAAATTCGCTATTCAGCGCAGCGATACTATGATGCGTGTGCTTGCGCAAACGTGGATTGCAGCGAATGTGCGCTGCCGAAAGATAAAGTGCCGATGCCTGATAGCGCGGCGGAGGCAGCCACCTATATGCGTGAAGCATTGGGCCTTCCTGTGAACGGTCCTGCCGGTAATCTCACTCGGACTCTTGAAAACAAAGGTATCTGTGTCGTTGCAGTAAAGCAAGATGATTCCAAAGTATCTACCAAAGATTTTTTCGGGTATCATGCCGTATCGAATAAAGGCTTCGCTGTCATCGCTTTCAACGAAGAGATGACTTGTGTCTGTCAGCGCATGGCGCTTGCAGAAGGACTTGCGCACTTGCTCTTCTCTGACGCGAGTGGGCAGCAAATCAGCAACGCTGCAAATCATTTCCTGCTTTCTGGCTCTGACCTGATTCGAGAACTTGGAAAGAAACGGCAGAATATCAGCTTCAAAGAAATACAGCTTGTAGGAGAAGAATACGGCGTGTCTGACCAGTGCGTGGTATTGCGAGCAAGGGAAGAAGGTATCATCACCCGCGAAACATATAGCCGTATCCAGAACGGAAAGCACTATCCAGCGGATGCGTATAAGAACGATGAGCAGCCTGTGAGATTACTGCAATTGGTATGTAGAGCATATACCGACAATCTCATTGGTATCTCTAAGGCCGCTGAGCTGCTAAACACCAATACAAGCTATGCGACAGAGCTGTGCGAAGGCAAATAGTAAAATTCATGGACAACACTTATAAATTGAAGTATACTTTTGTTAAGGCAAATGCTCTTGTAAAGTGAGGTGTGATTTCGCGTGCGATTTTTGTTGATGAATAAAGATACCAAGTGGCTCTTGTTTGACTGTTATGAGGACGAGTTTGGCTTTACGGCTGGCAAAGAAATCGAATGGTATACTTCGTTCAGACCGATTCAATACAACAATATTGGTGACTTCCTTGATGCACGCAAAGCGCCTAAGCATAGAAAGCACATCGCTGAGCTTCTGAAAAAGTACGGTTGTGAATCCACTGAAAATTTTTTGCGATTAACGCATGCACTGTCACTCAATGATACTTTCTGGGTAAAAGAGCCAGAAAGCCCTTTGACATGGAACGAAGTTTCCTTATACAGAAACGAATTTGATGAACTGGTTTCTAACGCGGCCTTTGATGGAATTATATCCTCTACCACTCTTTCTTCGACATCCCCTGAATTCGGGACAGATGGTGCTTATGCAAAGTGCTGGCAACGTGAAAACGGCACGGTCTATCTGTATAAAAGCGGCAGCGACACTTATGAAATCGAACCCTTGTCCGAATTTCTTGCGTCACAGGTAGCTGATATACTTTGCCATAACCACGTCGAGTATGGCCTTGCCTTTTATCATGGACGACTGGCATCAAAGTGCAAGCTGTTTACCAGTGAACAATTCGGTTTGGCTAAAATGTCGGCACTTCCAGTTACTAATCGTAAAAATCCCGCTGCCTTCCTAAAATTTGCTGAGCAATATGGTAGTGAAGACTTAATGCGCAGGATGTTCATTTTGGATGCTCTTATTCTCAACATCGACCGTCATTTAGGTAATGTCGGATTTCTTTTCGATAATGATACAATGCAAATTACCGAAATGGCTCCCATTTACGACAACAATCGCAGCCTACTGTTTCAATTCGATACAGAAACCATCGAAAACAACCCGGAATGGTGCATATCAAAGTGTGAGCCAAGAATAGGTGAAGATTTCATTAAGACCTCACAAGCAGTTCTTACCGATGAATTGAGAGTGGAATTAAAAAACATGGATGGCTTTGAATTTCATGCACCGAAAGATATTGGCGTTCCTATGGATAGGCTGGTGGCGTTGAGCCGAATCTTAAATATACAACTGAACAAAATCTTACAATAACAAAGGGGAGTCGCGATTCACGACTCCCCTTCTTGTTTTGTCGAAGTGAGTGTATAAAAAATCAGCTTGAACGCTGAAATTGTGTTGGCAATTGGCCAAAAGCACTAAATTGATAGCATAAAATCAAAATTTGCGATAAAATCAATTGAATTTCCTTAATTTGCAGCGTATACTATTAGAAGGAAGGGAGTAGTATTATGCTGATTGAGTTTACTGTAAAAAATTATCGGTCTTTTCGAGACGAAGCAGCTCTCTCGATGGAAGCAACGGGAGCAAGCACGCTGAAAAGTGTGCTCATTCCATATGGCGGAATGCGGATTCTGCCGGGTGCTGCCATTTACGGGAAGAACGGTGGCGGTAAGAGCAATGTAATCCGTGCTTTCTGGCTTGCGGTTCAGTTCATCAGAAACGCACAAAAGACACAGCATGAGAAAGCAGCTATCCCCGTTGTTCCGTTTGCATTGAATGACTACTCGGCATCTGAGCCGACAGAGTTTTCGTTTGTATATACCTTGGATGGAATCAAGTATTGGTATGCCTTTTCTGCCACAAAAGAAAAGGTATATGCTGAGTGGTTGTATCATGCACCGAAAGGGCAGAAGGCACTGGTTTTTGCCAGAGAAGGGCAGGAATTCTCCTTTGCCGAAGAGAAAGCACGCAGAAGGCTGATTAGTCAGGTTGTTGCCGAAAACCAACTGTTCTTCTCTGTAGCATGTACCATGAATGACGTTGCCTGCTCCAAAGCTATGACTTGGTTCCGGGAGAAAATCTATTTTTCAAGAGACTATTCGGATATTCCCCGGCAGTTGCTCGAATACTCGAACGACTCTAATATGCTGAAAGCGATTTCCGATTATGCAAGGGCTGCGGATGTTGGTATCGAAGATATGAAATTCGAAATCAATAGTAAAGAAATTAACGAAGAAGCTGATTTGCCTGCAAACATTCCCGAAGAAGTTAAAGCTGCACTTGTGCAGTTCATGCATGTGTTGGCAGAAACTTCTAATAATTCGGAAACCCATCTCAAGATGGGGCAGGTTACCGCAACGTCTACACATCAAGGCAAAAACAAAGACGGAACAAGCCATATGTTTTCGATGGAGCTGGCAGACGAGTCTGATGGCACAAGAAAACTGATGGCCATTGCGCCTGCGATTGAGTCTGTTTTGGCAAAAGGTGGTCTTTTACTGATAGACGGAATTGAAAATGGCCTGCATCCAACCTTTATTAAACTTATCATAGCTAAATTTCAAAACAAGAATACCAATCCATATGGGGCACAGATTGTTTTCACTACCCATAATACAGAACTATTGAACATGGAACTGCTTCGCAAGGACCAGTTGTATTTTGTTGACAAGAACAATGATGACGGAGTTTCAGAGCTATACAGTATCAGTGGATTCTCGACTCGGACCACTGAAAATGTTCATAAAGGGTATCTCTTGGGAAAATATGGTGCAATCCCCAATGTTGAAATAGCGGAGGTTGCATCAGGAGGGAAATATGATTTTTCTAATGCAGAGAAGAATCTTTGTTTTTCCGCCTGCGCTGGTCAAAATAAAAATGTCACTGCAAAAGAAATCAACTGAGTTCCGGTCTATATGCTTAAAGGAGCCATACCGTTGGGGTACGACTCCTTTTTATTTTGTGGCTGGAAAGCTATTTCATATGTCGCTCCGAATTCCCTCTAAATAATCCAGTATCCGTTCTGCATTTTCGTAACTGATGGCACCTGGGTTACCATGATTCAGCCAGAGAGAAACATTGCTTTGGCTCAGCTTCAAGTCTTTGCAAATCCTGTGGACGGATACCCTTTTGCTGGATAGGGAAGAAAGGACTTTTTGGCGTATCAGCTCCTTGAGATGATTTTCGGTAGCTGTACGGTCACGAACCGATACGAAACTGGTCCACACGCGGTACATACGTTCTGGAAGCAGCTCGTTCGTCTGCTGCAGCATATCGAGCGTGACGATGTCCCCAAAGTCATCACAAAGTTTCTGCAGGGATTCATTTGATTCAGCCTGAAGAGCACTGCGCAGTGTTTGGAGCTGCCCGCTGAATACGGCGTACAAAAACAATGGTTCTCGCAACTTTGGAAAATCGCTGCAACAGGAAGCAAACCTTTTTATGCTAAGGGTGTTTTCTCCCGAAAGCTCTTTCACATACTGGCGAAGAAAGCCTAAAAATGTCAGATTACTTCTCATTGCTTTTCCTGATTCCAAAAACGTCATTTCCGTCCAGATAAATGAAAGGCTTTTCCTGCTCGTTGAATCCGTTGATGGCAATGAAACCGAGCTTCTTAACTTTGAGTTCTTTGATAGCCTCTACTTGTTGGGCCTCATGATGAATCTCATCCATAGTCATGGGCTGGGCATAGTACTTTGCTTCGAAAATCTCATAGCCATCAGCAAACTCTAAAGCAACATCGAATTCACCGTTCGTGCGGTGGACTGGGTCATCGTAATAGTAGCTGCCAATGTTGCGTACACCTTTCAACTTTCCAGAACGGACCTGCAAGCTGAAATAGTCACGGCAGATGCCTTCAAAACGTCGGGAGATAAAGTCTGTCAGAACGGGACTGATGTACTCGTCATAGAATGCCTTGGCTCCTAGCACTTGGAGTGCGCTACTGTTCTTATATACAAAGGTGAAGTAGAATCTCAGAAGATTGTCGTTGATTTCAAAAGCAGACTTTTTATTGTCGTTCAGCCTGTTAATGGGATTATTTCGGGAAAGAATCTCTAAGTCAAGCAGGGGCTTGATTTGCTTTGCGAGGTTGCCGGTCTTCCTCGCATCCAGTTTATCTTCGATTTCGGTATAGCGCTTCTTCCCATTTCCAATGACAGAAAAGATACGTTCTGCATTGATGCTTACCGAGTAGTCCGAAAGCAGCAGCTGGCTGGCATACAGATACACTGCGCTCGTAGGATTGAGAACGGTGTTGATAATATTTTCTCGGAGAGTGGCTTCAGGGTTTAGTGCTTGATTAACAAATGGGGAACCGCCAAAAACGGCATAATGGCCAACTTTGTCGTAGGGTGTTTTGTCAGGATAGAACTTGGCAGCATCCAGATAACTCAACTCATTTAACTTGATTGTGACAGCAAACCGACCATATAGAGCGTTCTTCTCCTGCAACGCATCCTTCATAATACCGATGTGAGAACCAGAAAGGATAAGTTCGATGTTAGAGAGTCGGTTGTCGATAATGCTCTGGAAGATGGAATCAACCGCAGTGGAGTCCGTCATGGATTTGAGATAGGGGTACTCATCGATGACGACAACAATCTTTTGGGGCAGCGCATTGAGATAAGTGAATACATCCTGCAGCGTGCTAAAGCTCAGAGGCACAGGCAGAACCTTGGCACGGACAAGCTCCTGCACAAAGCCATTGATATTGTCCTGCATTATGCTCTTCAAGCACTCAAAGTACACCTTCTGATACTGGCAGCTCTCAAGTGCTTTTCGAATGAGAGTAGTCTTTCCAACGCGGCGCTTGCCGTAAACCATAATGGCCTTTCCGATATAATCTTCCTGCAAAAGAGCTAGCTCTTTCTCGCGGCCAATAAACATAGCACACCTCCAATAACACTGAAGCAAATTTCACTGAATTTATTTTCAGTGTTATTTTACCATACGGACGCGCGAAAATCAAATGTTAATCCAGTTGAATAGAGAGCCAGAAATAGATAGCTCACATGTTGATTGGTGGATTTATTCTGACATTGATGTTCACGCCTCGTAAGCTCAGAACGTGTAAAGCAATTCAAGAAAGTTATATCTCAAATATCGCAATAGCGTATAGGCTATACCGGTCTGTACGCTTTCTTTTTTTGCATGAAGAACCGTCCCTCTATGAACTATACCAGCCTGTGCGCTTTCTTTTTGCCATATTTCGTCATAATCAATAAAAGTATTTGTTGCTTTTTGTTAATCATGGAATTGACTTTGCAAAACAGTGTCGGTAAAATAAAGGTATTCGATAGACCGCATTAACAATCTGTGAACTTTTCGGGGTTCGTATTGTGTAACTACCACATAGATGGTATTATGCAATTGTACAGAAGGATAGGCGGCAAAAGAGTCCACAGCATCGTCGATGACGAAATCCAAAGCTGCGTAGGGCTGACGTCGAACCTATTAGTTGAATGTGGCCCCGGCACTAGACGCCGGAATGTAAAGGAGAAATGAATATGAAACGTAAGACTATCATTTTAGCAGTGGTAGCAGCCGCTGCGATGGCGCTCAGCCTGGTAGGGTGCGGCGTGAAAATCACGAACATCGCGGTTCCGGAGTCTGCGATGGTGGAGAAGGGTGAAAGTATTACCCTGCCTGTTGTGTACGGCACCGACGATGCTCCGGCCGTAACTCCTGAGACTGCTGCAACCGGTGAAAGTGCTGAAACGGATGAGAAAGTAGCCAAGGCTGCCGAAAAGCTCACCATTGAGTGGACCTCCTCCGATGAGAGTGTTGCAACGGTTGATGAGACCGGTACTGTTACTGCAGTGGCGGCCGGTGAGGCGAACGTTACGGCTTCCGTAAAGGACGCCGACATCGCCGCGAGCACTCACATCAAAGTTGTCGTCACTCCCACCGGTGTCGCGGCACCTGAGTCTATTGACCTCGTCACTAATGGCGAGAACACCAAGGACTTGGACGCTAAGCTGGTTCCCGCAGACGCAACTGATGTCAAGCTCGCATACGAGTCCAGTGACGAATCTGTTGCTACCGTCGATGAAACCGGTAAGGTGACTGCGGTGGCCAACGGCGAATGCACCATCACAACCTATGTCGTTGCGGATGCCAAAGACGCTGATGCCTCGGAACTGAGTGCTGTTGCAGTTGAAGCAGCAGATTCTGAAGAAACTGACGACAGCGTGGCCACGATGCCTGAAGACCTGGCAGCAATGGATTCTGCGTTCGGCGTTGTTCCCGAGAACCTGAAAGCTGAAACCAAGGTTACCGTTACAACGAATGTTGAGGGTATTACTCTCGATAAGACAGAGGGCGTGCTCACGGTAGGTAATACTGTGACTGTTACCGCAACTGTCACTCCCGATACGGCAACCAATGCCTCTGTGACTTGGTCCTCCAGCGATGAGGCAATTGCAACTGTTGACTCCGAAGGCAAGATTACGGCCGTTGCTCCTGGCACTGCAACAATCACTGCTGTAAGCGACAGCAATCCCGATGCAAATGCAACGTATGCAGTAACTGTGCAGGCTAAAAAGGTAGTCGCTCCCGCAAGCACCAAGACCTCCGGCAAGAGTAACTCTGGATACGCTGGTAGTTCCTCCAACGCAGGCAACAGCTCGAACAGCGGAGCGGCGGGCGCCGCTCCGAGACATCCTCTTCCCACACTCAAAA